>Ga0076039_107_pt1 | contig 38159 bp, 50 predicted proteins | sample RifGroB1_FD_68136 | JGI IMG/M metagenome (GOLD analysis project Ga0076039, IMG submission 68136) | Parcubacteria bacterium GW2011_GWB1_45_10
GAGTTCCGTTTTAATCTGATTGACACTCCCGGGCATATTGATTTTACGATTGAGGTGAAGCGTTCGCTTCGCGTGCTTGACGGCGCGGTGGTTGTTTTTGACGGCGTTTCCGGAGTTGAGCCGCAGTCAGAAACCAACTGGCGTTATGCCGATGAATACAAAGTGCCGCGGCTCTGTTTTATCAATAAACTTGACCGGTTGGGTGCGAGCTTTGACAGCTCTCTGGCATCAATTCACGAACGCTTGACCCCGAATGCTTTGCCGATCCAGCTGAACATCGGGCTGGAATCAGAGTTTTCCGGCGTGATTGATTTAATCAGAATGAAAGCCGTCCGTTTTGAAGGCGAACACGGTGAAATCACCAAAGAAGAAGAGATTCCTTCAAACCTTCAAGCCCGGGCCAAAGAAATGAGGGCGGCCATGGTTGAAAAAGCCGCCGAGCAGGATGATAGCTTGATGGAAAAATATCTTGCCGGTCATGAACTGAGCGAAGAACAGATTCGTTTAGGCCTTCGCAAAGGCACTTTGGCTTACAAGCTGGTGCCGGTTTTGTGCGGTTCAGCGCTCCATAATAAAGGCGTTCAGCTTTTACTTGACGCCGTGGTTGATTTTTTGCCGTCGCCCGAAGATGTTTCTGAAGCAAAATCAATCAAAGGCATTCATCCGCGGACCGGCGAAGAAATTATCCGTCAGCCCAAAGATTCAGAATCGTTCACGGCGTTGGCTTTCAAGGTCGCCGCTGACCCGTTTGTCGGCAGCCTGGTTTATTTTCGGGTTTACGCCGGCACATTGAAGCGCGGCAGTTATGTTTACAACGTCACCAAAGACAGCCAGGAGCGCGTCGGCAGAATCTTGAGAATGCACGCCAACCAGCGCGAAGAAGTGGAAGAGGTTTACACCGGCGACATTGCCGCTTTTGTCGGCATGAAAAACACCACCACCGGCGACACTTTGTGCGCGCCCGGGTCGGAGATTTTGCTTGAAAAAATCATTGTTCCGGAACCGGTTATTTCCATGAAGATTGAGCCGAAAACAAAAGTTGACCAGGAAAAAATGGGCTTTGTTTTGAAAAAGCTCCAGGAAGAAGACCCGACCTTCAGAGTCAAGACTGACGAAGAGACTTTGGAAACGATTATTGCCGGCATGGGCGAGCTTCACCTGGATGTTTTGGTTGACCGGATGAAAAGAGAGTTTAATGTTGAGGTTAATGTCGGCCGGCCGCAGGTGGCTTATCGCGAAACAATCAAAAAAGAAGTTAAAGAAGAAGGCAAATACATCAGGCAGTCAGGCGGCCGCGGCCAGTACGGTCATGTCTGGCTGGATATCAAGCCGCAGGAGCGGGGTACGGGTTTCAAGTTTAACAACAAGATTAAAGGCGGCACGATTCCGAGCGAGTTTATCCCGGCGGTTGAAAAAGGCGTCAAAGAAGCCATGGACAGGGGCATCTTGGCCGGCTTTACTATGACAGACATTGAAATCTCTCTTTATGACGGTTCTTATCATGACGTTGATTCGTCTGAAGCGGCTTTCAAAATCGCCGGCTCAATGGCTTTTCAGTCCGGCGCCAAAAAAGCCGACCCGGTTTTGCTTGAGCCGATCATGAAAGTTGAGGTGATTGTGCCGGAAAAGTTTTTGGGCGACGTCACCGGCGACTTGAGCTCCAAGCGCGCCAGAATTGAAAGAATGGGCGAGCGGGTTAACTTGAGAGTGATTGATTCCATGGTGCCGTTGGCGGAGATGTTTGGTTACGCGACTAAACTCAGGTCAATGACTGAAGGTCGGGGAACGTTTACCATGGAGTTTGACCATTATGAGGAAGTCCCGAGAAACATTGCCGAACAAATCGCCGCGGGTACGAATAAGTAATTAACCCTCCTTCTCCGCCGGCTGGCGGATTCGGATGGGTTAACCACACATAGCCTTTGGCGAAGTGCGATTGACTTTCAGGTGGTTTTAAGTTAATATAAATCTCACGTTATTAGTAAAAATTAAACTCATTAATATAAGTTTATGGCTACAGGAACATTTGAACGGAACAAGCCGCACGTGAACGTTGGCACTATCGGCCACGTTGACCACGGCAAAACAACCTTGACCTCGGCAATCACCAAGGTTTTGGCAATGAAAGGTCTGGCAAAAGGCCTTGATTACGCAGACATTGACAAAGCCCCGGAGGAAAAAGCCCGCGGCGTCACGATTAACCTTCATCACACGGAGTACGAATCAGAGAAAAGGCACTACGCTCACATTGACGCGCCGGGCCACGCTGACTACATCAAAAACATGATTACGGGCGCGGCTCAGATGGACGGCGCCATTCTCGTGGTTTCCGCCCCTGACGGCCCAATGCCCCAGACTCGCGAACACATTCTTTTGGCTTACCAGGTTGGCGTGCCGAAGATTATTGTGTTCATGAACAAAGTTGATATGGTTGACGATCCGGAACTGCTTGATTTGGTGGAAGCCGACATCAGGGAGCTTTTGAAAAAATACAACTTTCCCGGAGACGAAACGCCGATTATCCGCGGTTCAGCTTTGAAGGCCCAAGCGGCCAGCTCAATTGACGATGCGGCCGTCAAGCCGATTCTTGAATTGATTGAAAGGCTTGATGATTACATTCCCGAACCGGTCAGAGAAGTTGACAAGCCGTTTTTGATGCCGATTGAAGACATTTTCTCGATTGAAGGACGCGGCACTGTCGTTACCGGCAGAATTGAACGCGGCATGGTTAAGGTTAACGAAGAAGTTGAGATTGTCGGCATTAAGCCGACGGCGAAAACCGTGGTTACCGGCATTGAGATGTTTAACAAATCTTTGTCTGAAGGCCGGGCTGGGGATAATGCCGGCATTCTTTTGCGCGGCACAAAGAAAGAAGACGTTCAGAGAGGCCAGGTTATTTCCAAGCCGGGTTCAGTCACGCCGCACACGGAGTTTGAGTGCGAGGTTTACGTCTTGAAAAAAGAAGAAGGCGGCCGCCACACGGCTTTCATGAACGGCTACAAACCGCAGTTTTACATCAGAACGACTGACGTCACCGGCGATATCACTTTGCCGCAGGGCAGGGAGCTGGTCATGCCGGGTGACAACGCCACTTTCAGCGTCAAACTGATTCACCCGATTGCTTTGGAAGAAAAACAGAGATTCGCGTTCCGCGAAGGCGGCAAAACCGTCGGCGCCGGCGTGGTTACCAAGATTATCAAGTAAAATCGCGAATGGCCCAGTCTTCAGAACCTAAACAAAAGATGAGAATCAAGATCCGGTCTTATGACCACAGAGTCATAGACAGTTCTTGTAAATTGATTATTGAGACGGCTTCCCGCTACGGCGCGGAAGTCATTGGTCCGATTCCTTTGCCGACAGAGATAAAAAAATACACTGTCAACCGCTCGACTTTTGTCCACAAAGATTCAAGAGAGCAGTTTGAGATGAGGGTTCACAAAAGGCTGATAGACATTCTCAATCCGTCGGCAAAAACCATTGAGGCGTTGACTAATCTGGTTCTGCCGGCGGGCACGGAAATTGAAGTGAAGATGGTGACATGAAAATTCAATCTTGGTCTGCGAGGCATCGGTTAGGGTCATAAAAAAGAGATTTTTTTGAAAAGCGTCCCAACCAGACGCTTTTCAAAATGAATCGAGTAAGCTAAAAACACTTGTCATTGAATTAAATAAAGACATGAAACTGATTTTGGGGAAAAAAATGGGCATGATGCAGGTTTTTGACAGCGAAGCTGGCAAAGCGGTTCCCGTGAGTTTAGTGGAAGCTGGTCCGGTGGTTGTCACTGCCGTTAAAACCGTTGAAAAACACGGTTATGCCGCCGTGCAGATCGGCTTTGGCAAGAAAAAATCAGTTAAAAAGCCGCAGAAAAAAATCGGCTCTTTTAGAATTTTGAGAGAGTTCAGGATTAATCAAAACCAGGAATCAGACTTCAAGATTGGCGATGAGATTAAAATTGATATCTTTAAAAAAGGCGAAAAAGTCGATGTTGCCGGAGTTTCCAAAGGCCGCGGTTTTACTGGTGTGGTCAAGCGCCATGGCTTTGCCGGCGGCCCGAAAAGCCACGGTCAAAAGCACAGATTAAGGGCTCCGGGTTCAATCGGCGCGACCACGCCGCAGAGAGTCGTCAAAGGCAAAAAAATGGCCGGCCATTTCGGCGCCCAAAGAGTTTCGGTCAGGGGTTTGGAAGTGATTGAGATAAACCAGGACAAAAACATTGTTTTTTTGAAAGGCGCGATTCCCGGTTATAACAGTTCTTTGGTTGAGATAAGCTCCAAAAAATAATCAATGAAACTCCCGGTTTACAATTTGCAAGGAAAGATTGTTAAAGAAACAGAATTGCCTTTAGATATTTTCGGTCTTGCCCCGAACATGGATTTGATTTATCAGGTGACAAGAATCCTTCAGCTGCGGTTAAAAAAGCCGATTGCCCACGCCAAAGGCAGGGGCGAAGTTTCCGGCGGCGGCAAAAAACCGCGGCCGCAAAAAGGCACTGGCCGGTCCAGGCAAGGTTCAATTCGTTCGCCTTTATGGAAAGGCGGCGGCGTCACCCACGGCCCGTTGAATCTCAGGAACTACAACCTGAAACTGAACAAGAAAATGAAAGACCGGGCTTTGCTGGAAATTCTTTCGGCAAAAGCCGCCCAAGGTTTAATGATGGTTTTGGAAAAAGAAATCAAACTTTCCGATGCAAAAACTAAACTGGCCGACGCGATGATGAAAAAAGTTTTCGGCGAGAATAAAAAAATCAAGCGAACTTTGCTCTTGCATGATTTTAAAGACAAGGTTGAGGCGCGCGCTTTTTACAATCTGCCTTATTTGAAGCTGATTCCGGTGAGAAACGTTAACATTCTTGATTTGGTAAATTTTCCGCGGCTTTTCCTGTCGGAAAAGTCTTTGAGCGATTTAATTAAGTTTTTGGCGAAGCAATAATCATGACCATCGCGAAAAAACAACCGGAGATTCAGATTTTGAAACATCCGCACCTGAGCGAAAAAGCCAGTTTGCTTAAAGACGCCGGCAATGCTTTTGTTTTTGTCGTTTCCAAGAACGCCAACAAGAAAACCGTTAAAGATGAAATCGAGCGGCTTTATAAAGTTGAGGTGGTAAACGTCCGGATTGTTAATCTTCCGAAAAAGCCGAAAAATCTCGGGCGGACCAGAGGTTTTAAGCCGGGTTTGAAAAAAGCGATTATTTATGTCAAAAAGGGACAGACGATTAACGTTGTCTAATTTTTCATGGCGATAAAAACAGCAAAACCAAAGACTCCGGGAAGAAGGCACTACCAAGTGATTGATTATTCTTTTCTTTCCAAGACCGGGCCTTACAAGCCGCTTTTATCAAGCAAGAAAAAAACCGGCGGCCGGAATAACCGCGGCCGCATCACCATGAGGCATCAAGGCGGCGGCGCCAAACAGATGTACCGTCTGGTTGAGTTCGGCCAGGGGTTTTTGGGTCAGAAAGCCAGGGTGGAAACCATTGAGTACGATCCGAACCGGACGGCTTTTATCTGCCTGGTAGTTGTTGAGAATGGCAAAAGGTGTTATATCTTGGCGCCAGCCAATGTTAAAGTCGGCGACACGATTGAGATAGCTGAGAAAACCGAGTTCAAACCAGGTAATCGGATGAAGTTAAAAAACATTCCTGTTGGCACTCAAGTTCATAACATTGAGCTTCGCCCCGGACAAAAAGGCAGGCTGGCTCGTTCAGCCGGGTCTTTTGCCGTGGTTATGGCTCATGAAGGAAAGTACGCGACTTTGAAAATGCCTTCAAGCGAGATCAGGAAAGTCAGCGTTGAATCTTTTGCTTCGATTGGCCAGGTTTCAAACTTTGAACGCCGCTTAATCAGCTGGGGCAAGGCTGGCCGGTCAAGATTAAGAGGCATCCGGCCGACGGTCAGGGGCAAAGTGATGAACCCGAGAGATCATCCTTACGGCGGCGGCGAAGGCAAAACCACGAGAGGCACCAAGAGGCCGAAAGACAAGTGGGGCAATATCACCGGCGGGAAAAAGACCAGGAACAAGAAAAAATGGTCAAGCAAATTCATTATGCAGAGACGGATTAAAACTAAAAAGAGTTAAATCAAAACATGAGCCGAAGTCTTAAAAAAGGTCCGTACGTGGATCAAAAACTGCTGAAAAAAGTTTTAAACCTTCCGGATCAAGGAAGGTCAGTGAGCAAAACTTTGATAAAAACCTGGGCCCGGGACTGCACGATTGTCCCGGAGATGGTTGGTTTTACTTTTGGCGTTCACAATGGTAAAAACTTTATTGAGGTTTTTGTGACTGAAGATATGGTCGGCCACAAGCTGGGTGAGTTTTCGCCGACGCGCAAATTCATTAGGCACGGCGGCAAAAAGCAGAAAGAAATAGAAAACAAGCAAAAACCCGCTCCGGCGGCTAAATAAAAATTATGGATTCAGTTTTCGCCAAATTAAAGAATTTACGGATTTCGCCGAAAAAAATCACGCAGGTGACGCGTCTTTTGAAGGGCATGAGCTATCAAGACGCCGAAGCGCATCTCCGTTATCTGCCGCAAAAAAGCGTTCCGGCGCTGCGCAAACTTTTGCTTTCCGCGGCCGCCAACGCCGAAAACAACTTCAATCTTTCGCGCCAGGATTTGTTTGTGGAAAAGATCTTGGTTGATTCAGGGCCGACTTTGAAACGGTTCCGGGCGAGAGCCAGGGGCGCGGCTGGGGCGATAAACAAGAGAACTTCGCATGTCACGATTTTTCTGGCTTCTTCAACCGGCAAAAAACCGGAAAAAGCCAAATCCAGAACTGGAAAATCAAAAGAATCAATCGTCAAACTTTCCGGGCGTTCAAAAAAAGCCGGCGTCCAGGACAAAAAATTAATGAAAGAAAAAATCAGGAAAACCCAGCAGACCAAAGAAAAAGTTTTCCAAAGAAAAGCGATTTAATTATTCCCAACCATCAATGACGCACAAAACCAACCCACTTGTTTACCGCTTAGGCATTTTTGAAAACTGGAGCTCGCGCTACTTCAAGCCCCGGGAGCTTGGTTTTCTTTTGGAAGAAGACCAGCTCATCCGCGATGTTGTCAATAAAAGATTCAAGCGCTCTGGGATTGAAAAAGTTGACCTTGAAAGAAGCGGCAATCAGATAAGAATCTTCATTTTTTCCGCGAGGCCGGGTTTGATTATCGGTCGCGGCGGCACGGGCATCAACGATCTCAGGAATGAGATTGAAAGAGCCATCAGAAAATTGAGAGCCAAGAAAAAGAAAAATCCTGACTTTTTGATTCAGGTTAATGTTGAAGAAGTCAAAAAACCGGAGATTTCGGCGCAGATTGTCGCGGAAAACGTTGCCATGAGCTTGGAAAAAAGAATTCCGTTCAGAAGAGTGATAAAAGGAACGATTGCCAAAGTCATGAGCTATAAAGAGGTTAAAGGCGTCAAGGTCAGGATTTCGGGCAGGCTGGACGGCGCTGACATTGCCAGAGACGAATGGCTGAGCGACGGCAAGATTCCTTTGATAACTTTGAGGTCAAAAATAGATTACGCCACGACTCGGGCGACAATTCCCCAGGGCGATCTTGGCGTTAAGGTCTGGATTTACAAAGGCGAGCAAATTAAAGAATAAACCGATTTTCATGCTGGCACCGAGAAAAATGAAGCACAAGAAGTGGAACCGAGGCCGTTCCCGAAGCCGGATAAAAGAAACCCGCGGCACCAAGCTGGTTTTCGGTTCTTTTGGTTTGCAGGCTTTGGAGGCCAAATGGCTTAAAGCGTCGCAGATTGAATCAGCCAGAAAAGTCATTTCCAAGTACGCGAAAAAAGGCGGCAAGATGTGGATCAGGGTTTTTCCGGACAAGCCGGTGACCCAGAAGCCGCCGGAAGTGACCATGGGTTCAGGCAAGGGCGCGGTTGACCACTATGTTTTTCCGGTCAAGCCGGGCCGGGTTTTGTTTGAAGTGGACGGCGTCGCCAAAGAAATCGCCAAAGCCGCTTTGAAACAAGCCGGGCACAAAATGCCGTTTAAGACCAGAATCATTGAAAAAGAACAATCATGAAAAAATCTCTTGACCTGGAAAATAAAACTATTGTCGAACTGGCCGCTTTGATTACCGACCAGAAAAAAAAGCTCCAAGACTTGAGTTTTGACTTAAAATTGGGTAAATTACAAAATACCAGCCAGATCGGCAAGCTCAAAAAAGAGATTGCCAGAATCAAGCTGGTTTTAAAATTGAAACATGGAAAAAAAGTCTAAAAAAAGAAAATTATCCGGCGAGGTGGTTTCCGCCAAGATGCAGAAAACCGCGGTTGTTGTTGTCAAACGGGTGAAGACCCATCCGCTTTACCATAAGCGAATGGTTCTTTCTTCAAGGTTCAAAGCGGAAAACCCGGACAATAAATTCCGCGAAGGCGATTATGTTGTGATTGAAGAAACCCGGCCGATGTCAAAAGGCAAGCGCTGGCTGATTATTGGGAAAACTAAACAGTTAATTTAAATATGATTCAACTGAGGTCAATGTTAAGAGTGGCTGATAACAGCGGCGCCAAAATCGTCCAGTGCTTCAGGGTTTACGGCGGTTCAAACAGGAAGTACGGTGAAATCGGCGACGTGATTATGGCGGCGGTTAAAGAAGCCGAACCGAGAAAAATCGTCAAAAAGCACGACAAAGTCAAAGCCGTGATTGTCAGGCAGAGAAAGCCCTTGAGAAGGAAAGACGGTTCATATGTCCGTTTCGACGACAACGCCGTAGTTATCCTTGAAAAAGGTTTTGAGATGAAAGGCGGCCGGATTTTCGGCCCGATTGCCAGAGAAGTAAAAGAAAGGGGCTACGACAAAATCGCTTCTTTGGCCGAAGAAGTCATTTAAACTCAAATATGGCGGAGATAAACTTAAAATTGAAAAAAGGCGACTTGGTCAAAGTGGTTTCCGGAAAAGAAAAAGGCAAGCAAGCCAAAATTTTAAAGACCTTTCCCAAGCGGAGGAAATTGATATTGGAGAATCTTTTTCTGGTCAAAAAAATCCGGCGGCCGAGAAAAGCCGGCGAAAAAGGCGAAATCATCAATCTGGCGATGCCGGTTTCCGTTTCAAAAGTCATGCTTGTTTGTCCGTCTTGCAACAAAGCCGTCAGGGTCGGATATTCCTTTAAAAGCAAAGAAAAAACCAGAGTCTGCAAAAGCTGCGGCAACAAAGTTTAAGCTTATTTTATGGCAAAGTTAAAACAAAAATTTGAGACAAAAATTGCGCCCTTATTGAAAAAAGAGCTTGGTTTGGATAATATGTATCAAGTTCCGAAGCCGGTAAAGGTCGTCGTCAACTGCGGTTTTGGCAGGTTAGTCGCCGGAGACGACAAAAAAGACCAGCGCGCCGCGGTTTTACAAGAGGTTTCCAAAATCCTTTCTTTGATTACCGGCCAGAAGCCGAAAGCGAACCACGCCAAAAAATCAATCGCCGGATTCAAGCTCAGGGAAAACGAGCTCATTGGTTTATCCGTCACCTTGAGGGGCGAACGGATGTTTGATTTTTTGGAAAGGTTCATCAACCTGAGCTTGGCGCGCGTCAGGGATTTTCGCGGCATCCCGGAAAGTTCAGTTTCGCCGGACGGGATTTTAAACGTCGGCGTCAAAGAACACCTTGTTTTTCCGGAGTTGATTGGCGAAGATTTCAAAAGAATTTACGGGCTTCAGGTGACGGTCGTGCCGAAAGTGCAAAATCGGGAGCAGGCGCTGAAGCTTTATCGGGCGTTAAACGTTCCGTTGCAGAAATAATTTTTATTTAAAATGGCAAAAAAATCAGTCATCGCCAGAGCGTTAAAAAAACCAAAATACGAAACCCGGTCGTCCAGGCGGTGTTTTAATTGCGGCAGAAAAAGAGCTTATATGAGAAAGTTCAATCTTTGCCGGATCTGTTTCCGCGAAATGGCTTCCAAAGGCTTGATTCCCGGAGTCAGAAAATCAAGCTGGTAGTTCGACAAGCTCACTATAAATAATATCTATGGATACAGTCGCAAACATGCTGACAATCATCAGAAACGGGCAGATGGCCGAGAAAGAAACGGTTAAAGTTCCGTATTCCAACTTCAAATTTGAACTGGCTAAGTTTCTTGAAGGGCTCGGTTTTATTTCTGGCGTGGAAAAAATCGGCAAAAAAGAAAAACGCGTCATTGAGATTTCTCTGAAGTACGACGAAAACAAGCAGGGAGCCATTAGTCTGATTAAAAAAGTTTCCAAGCCCGGTCGGAGAAGCTACTCTTCTTACGAAGAATTGAGGTGGCCGAAAGGGTCGGTTTTGGTGGTTTCAACCTCAAAAGGCCTGATGACTGCTGAAAAATCCAGGAAAGCCAAGCTCGGCGGAGAATTAATCTGCTTAGTTTCTTGAATTGAAAATTGAAAATTGAGAACTGAAAATTATTTTATATGTCAAAAGTCGGAAAAAAATTAACCTTAATCCCGGCTGGCACCACAGTTGAGTGGGATAGCCAGTCAGTGACAGTCAAGGGACCCTCGGGCGAGCTGACGAAAAAACTGGCTCTTTGGGGGTTTGACCTGTCTTTGGAAAACGGTTTTTTGAAAGTTTCGCCGCCGCCGTCTTTGAATAAGAAAAACAGATCTTTGTGGGGGACTTTGTCGTCGGTTGTCGCCAACATGGTTTTGGGCGTCAACAAGCCGTTTGAAAAAACTCTTGAATTTGAGGGCGTCGGCTATCGCGCCGAAGTTTCCGGTACAGACCTGGTTTTGAACGTCGGTTTTTCCCACCCGGTCAAACTGGCGATTCCGCCGGGATTGAGCGTCACCGCCGGCAAGAATAACATTGTCATTGTCGGCATTGATAAAGAGCTGGTGGGTATGTTTGCGGCGAAAATCAGGAAAGTCAGAAAAGTCGAGCCCTACAAGGGTTCGGGCATCAGATATAAAGGCGAAGTCGTCAAGAAGAAAGCCGGCAAGAAACTGGCTGGTTCAACTTAAAATAAATCATGCAGATAAAAAAAGACAATCAACTCAGACGCCGTCGGAGAATCAGGGCAAAAGTTTTCGGGACACACGAAAGACCGAGGCTTTCGGTTTTCCGTTCAGACAAGCATATTCTAGCCCAGTTAATTGACGACGAGTCGGGCAAAACTTTGGTTGCGGTCACAGACAAACAGGTTGCCAAAACCGCCAAAACCAAAAAAGAAAAATCTTTTTTGGTTGGCAAGCTTTTGGCGGAAAAAGCCGTCGCCAAAAAAATCAAGCAAGCGGTTTTTGACCGCGGCGGTTATATTTATCACGGCCGGGTTAAAGAATTAGCCGAAGGCGCCAGACAAGGCGGTCTGGAGTTTTAAGCATTGAAAATCGAGAATTGATAATTGAAAATTTTTAATTTATGGCAAGAGTAACAATTTCAAGAGCAAAAGATTCAGAGTGGAAGCAAAAACTTCTTGAGCTTCGCCGGGTGACCCGCGTGGTCGCCGGAGGCAAGCGCATGAGCTTTCGGGTGGTCATGGTGATTGGCGACTTAAAAGGCCGGGTCGGCGTTGGCGTGGCTAAAGGCAAAGACGTGGCCTTGGCCACTGAAAAAGCCATTTTTCAGGCCAAAAAAGCCATTTTTCAGGTTCCGATTGAAAACGGCACGGTTCCTCATCAGGTTGAAGCCAAACATTCAAGCGCCAGGATTATTATTAAACCAGCCAAAAAAGGCAGAGGTTTGATTGCCGGCGGCGCCGCCAGAGTGGTTTTGGCGTTTGCCGGATACAAAGACGTGACGACTAAAAACCTTGGCCGGACAACGAATCAGCTGACCAACGCGGTCGCGACAATTAACGCTTTAAAAAAATTGAAACATGGTGTTAATCAACCAGATAAAACCAAAGCATCAGCCAAGAGCTAAAAGAAGAATCGGCCGCGGTGGCAAGCGGGGCACTTATTCGGGCAAAGGACAGAAAGGCCAGAAATCAAGAGCCGGCGCGAAGTTTTATTCCGAGCAAAGGGCGGCGATTTTGAAAATTCCGAAAAGGCGCGGCGTGGGGTTTAAAAACAGCCCGCAAAAGTTCAAACATTTTTCCGTTTCGGTTAACCTTGATTCGCTTGAAAAGATTTTCAAATCCGGCGAAACGGTTTCCTTGAAGTCGCTTTTGAGCCGCAAGCTGGTGAATAAACTGTCAGGCAAACTGCCTTTGGTTAAAGTTCTGGCGGGTTCAAAAAAATTCGGCAAAAAACTTTATTTTGTCGGGATTGAACTTTCCGCCAAAGCCAAAGAAGCGATTATCGCGGCCGGCGGCGCCGTCCGTTAAAGATTTTGGTAAAATAAATTTCAAGAACAATGTTCCAGACAATCCTTGCGGTTTTCAAAGACAAAGACTTGGGCAAAAAGATTTTAATCGTTGCCGGACTTTTGGTTGTCAGCCGGTTTTTCGCCGCGCTGCCGATTCCCGGAACCGATCCTTCGGCTTTAAAATCTTTTTTCATGCAAAACCAGTACCTTGGTTTGGTGAATATTTTTTCCGGCGGCGCTTTGGCCAATTTTTCCATTGCCATGCTCGGCATCGGACCCTACATCACGGCTTCAATCATTCTTCAGCTTTTGACGATGATTTTTCCGGCAATGAAAGCGATGTATTACGAAGAAGGCGAGATTGGCCGGGCAAAGTTCGTCAAATACACCAGATACGCGACGGTTTTTTTGGCTTTTTTCCAGGGCTTTGCTTTTTTGAACCTTTTGAAAAAGCAGGGCGTGATCGGCAGTCTTGAACCGTTTGAGCTTTTCCGGAACATCATTCTGGTCACCGCCGGCTCAATCATTTTCATGTGGCTCGGCGAACTGATTTCCGAGCAGAAAATCGGTTCGGGCAGCTCGCTGATTATTTTTGCCGGCATCATCACGGGTATGCCGACGGCTTTGCGGAACAATATTCTGACTTTTGATTACGCCAAGATTCCTTCTTACATGATTTTCATTGCTTTGGGCCTGGTAACAATTCTTGGCGTGATTTTGATTAACGAATCGGAAAGAAGAATTCCGATAAGCTACGCCAAAAGAGTCAGGGGGATGAAAGTTTTCGGCGGCCAGAATACTTATCTGCCCTTGAAGGTTAATCAGGCCGGCGTCATTCCGATTATTTTCGCCATCTCGATTCTTCTTTTTCCGGGATTGGTTGCCCAGCTTTTGAGCCTGAGCAACAATGATTTTTTGGTTAAAGCCGGCGCTTCAATCCAGGGTTTTTTCAATAATCAGCTGGCTTACGGCTTGAGCTACTTTATCCTGGTTTTCGCTTTCACCTATTTTTACACTTTAATCACTTTTGACCCGAAGGAGATTTCAAAAAATATCCAACAGCAGGGCGGATTTGTGCCGGGCATCCGGCCGGGACAGAACACGGCAGAGTTTTTGGGCAAGATTTTGTTCAGAATCACTTTTCTGGGCGCGATTTTCCTTGGCTTGATTGCAGTCCTGCCTTTAATGGTTCAGGGCTTGACCGGCATCACCAGCCTGACTCTTGGCGGCACCTCGCTTTTAATCGTTGTTTCCGTGGCTTTGGACACCATCAGGCAGCTGAAAGCGCAGATGCTGATGAGGGATTACGATACTTTTTAGGAGAATAAAAAACATTTGTTCTTCGCATAGTTTGGGTTGAATAAAATCTTGCTTCACTCACAACGATAAAACGTCGTCCTGCTCGCCAAGCAAAGCTTGGCTCACGGACGCCTGACGTTTTATCGGTTCGCTTCAGAGATTTTTCGTTCAGCCTCAAAATGCTCATAACCAATGTTTTTTATTCTTTGGCGGGACAACACAAAAATACGGCTTGGAGCCGTGTTTTTGTGTTATTGATCCCACGCATAAGTTATGTGTGGGATTGATTTTGCGGTTTTTCTGTGTTGTAATTCTGGTCGGAGGATAAAATGAACCCGAAAATTGCTTTCATAATGTTGGCGGTTCTTTTCTGGATTGGCAGTTTACTCGCGGTTATTGGCGCGTTTCAGGCGCGTCAGCTTCTTGGGCTGATTCCGGCAGTGGTTGCTGCTGGCATTGGCTGCGGGATTTTAAATCTCAACCGTTACGTCCAGAAATAGATCTGTCGTTAAACTCAGCGTTAAAACGCTGAGTTTTGTTTTCCAAAACCAGCGGATTTGCTATAATTTATTGAGATATGAAAAAGAAAAACAAATTCCAGGTTTTTTGCGTTATCGGCAAATCCGGTTCCGGCAAAGGCACCCAGGTGGAGCTTTTAAAGAAAAAGTTTAAGGATGTTTTCCATATTGTTTTGGGCGATCTTTTGCGGGCGTTCATCAAACAAGACAACCGGATTGCCAGAACAGTTGGCGCCAAAATGAACAAAGGCGAGCTCGCGCCTGACTGGCTGGCAGACTACCTTTGGCAAAAAGAGTTTATGAAGCGAGCTGGCAAAGTCAGGTTCGTAATCTTTGAAGGCAATCCCAGGACCATCAAGCAGGCTGAAGAGCTTGAAGATTTTTGCAAGACTGTTTTTAACAGCCTGCCCTTGGCGGTTTATCTTAATATTTCTGACAGCGAAGCTAAGCGCCGGCTTTTAATCCGGCTGATTTGCAAAAAGTGTAAAAAGCCAGTGCCTTATAAAATGCTGGCGCAAAATCCCAAGAAATGCCCTTTTTGCGGCGGTCCGCTTGAAAAAAGAAAAGACGACGGTGCCAAAGCCATTTTGAAAAGGCTTGTTTGGTTCAGGACAGAAGTTCTGCCGACACTAAAATATTTTAAAAAACAAGGGCGTCTGGTTCAGGTTAACGGCGAACAAGACGTGCCAGAAGTTTTTAATGAGCTGTGGGCCAAGCTCTCTAAAAAACTCAGGTTTTAAATTCGTATATTCGTACAAATTCGTTATTCGCTGATGATTACCATCAAAACTGAAAAAGAGATAGAGCTTTTAAAAGCCGGCGGCAAACGTCTGGCTTTAATTCTTTCAGATTTGGCAAAAATGTGCATTCCCGGTGTTTCCGGTGATGAGCTGGACAAAAAAGCCGGTTATTTAATGGAAAAATACAGTTCTGAACCGTCTTTTTTTAAGTACCGTCCGGGGCCGCATTCAAAACCTTTTCCGGCGAATATCTGTCTTTCCGTCAATCACGTCACGGTTCACGGAATTCCGTCAAAAAAAATTGTTTTGAAAGAAGGCGATGTCGTCAAAGTTGACGCCGGCTTGGTTTATTCGGGCATGTTCGTTGATTCAGCCGTGACAGTTGCCGTTGGCAAAGTTTCTTCAAAAGCCAGTAAGCTTATCAGTGTTACGAAAAAAGCCCTGGATCTGGCGATTAAACAATGCCTGCCGGGAAAAAGAATCGGCGACATCGGCTTTGTTGTTGAACAGCTTGCCAGAAAAAACAAATTTTTCGTGGTTAAAGACCTGACTGGTCATGGTGTTGGCTATGGGGTTCACGAAGATCCGTTTGTGCCGAACTATGGCAAAAAAGGTGTTGGTACACAGTTAAAACCTGGTATGGTTCTGGCTTTGGAGCCGATTTTGGCTCTGGGAACCGGAGAGTCTTTGGAGATCGAAGACGGCAGTATTGCCACAGCTGACGGTTCTGTTTCAGCTCAGTTTGAACACACCGTGGTGATAACCAAAACCAAGCCATTGGTAGTTACAGAATTAAGAATTAGGAATAATGAATAAGGTAAAAGGATGTTTTCATTCATAATTCATAATTCGTCATTCATTATTCATGAATCTTTTGGCGGTTGATTTTGGCGAAAAAAATATTGGTCTGGCTTTTTACAGCCCGGCGGCGAAGATTCCTTTGACGCTTGAACCTTTGCGTGTCGGTTCAAAAGCCGAAGCTTTGGCCAAACTCGGCGAGCTTGTCAAAGAAAAAGAGGTTGGCAAAGTGGTTTTTGGTTTACCGCTGAATTTTGAGTTTGCCGAAACTGAACAGTCTCAAAAAACCAGGCAGTTCGCCAAAGAGCTTTTTGAAACACACGGAGTTGAGGTTGACTTTGTCAACGAAGTCTTAAGCTCGGTTTTGGCGTCGCAGCTTAGAGGCTCAAGCAAAGACTCACACTCTTCAAGCGCCTTGCTTATCCTTGAAGATTATCTGGATAAACTGGAAGAACTCGGTTCTTGAGTTGATTATTGATCTTTCTATTTTATGCTTTACGTTTCATGAGCAAGGTTTTTCTTTCGGTGGTCATCCCGGCTTTTAATGAAGAAAGCAATCTGGTTCCAACTTTGAATTCTGTTTTTGATTATCTTAAAAAACAAGATTATTCCTGGGAAGTGATTGTCGTTAATGACGGCTCAAAAGACCATACCAAAGATCTGGTTTTAGCGTTTCAAAAATCGTCACTGAAACTGGTTTTGCTTGATTTTCCGGAGAACCACGGCAAAGGCTTTGCCGTCAATCAGGGGGTTTTGCGCTCAAGGGGCGAACTGGTTTTGTTTATGGATGCGGACAACTCAACGAAAATAAATGAAATAGAAAAAGCCATTCCTTTGCTTCAGGGTAATATTGCGTCAGCCACGTTTGACGTGGTCATCGGTTCTCGCCGGTTGCCCGGCTCAAAAATTTTAAAGCCGCAGCCGATGATTCGCCGTTTGCTCGGCGAGGTTTTCCGGTTTTATGCAAAGTTCTTGTTTGGTTTTTCTTTTGACGACACTCAGGCGGGGTTTAAAGTTTTCAATCAAAAAGCGAAGAAAATTTTCAGTTTTCAGACCATCTGGCGCTGGGGTTTTGACGTGGAGCTTTTGTGGCTGGCGAAAAAAATGAAGTTTAAACTCAAAGAAATCCCGATTGACTGGGAAAACAGCCCCAAAACCCATGTCAGCTTGTTCGGCGCGGCGAATATGCTTTTAGAGTTATTAAAGATAAGATTAACGAGGTATAATTTATAAATATGGCAAAAACACTGATTTTTAACTGGAAGCTCAACCCGGCGACGCAAAAGCAAGCTGAAGCTTTGCTCGGTGTTTACCAGAAAACAGTTTCAAAAAACTGTGAAATCGTTATTTCGCCGCCGTTTGAGCACCTTTGGTTTTTAAACGCAAAAAAACCGGTTTTGGGATTGGGATTTTGCGCCCAAGATTGTTTTTGGGAAAATCTTGGTCCTTATACCGGCGCGGTTTCGGCGTTGAACCTGAAGCTTTCCGGGATTGATTACGTTATTTTGGGTCATTCGGAAAAGCGGATTCATCTTGGCGAAACTGACGCCATGGTGAATAAAAAAATCCTGAACGCCATTGGTTCCGGGCTGAAGCCCGTGGTTTGTTTTGGAGAAGATTTAAAAACTCATGCCAAAGGCGAAGACGTAGTGAAAAAATTCATTAAAAAACAGCTAACCGGCGCTTTGAAAGGCCTGAATTCTTATTCTTTGTCGCAGAAAAACAGCATTATTGTCGCTTACGAGCCGGTCTGGGCAATCAGCAATAACTCCGGCAATGTCGCTGACTCTCCGGCGGATGCCGCTAAAATTATTGAGTTTATCAAAGACCTGCTTGTTTCAAACTTCGGTTTTCAGGTGCCGCGAGTTTTGTACGGCGGCTCGGTCAACCGGAAAAACATCAAAAGTTTTCTTAGTTTTGATCAGATTAACGGTTTTTTGGTCGGTCGGGCGTCTTTGGACCGCGAAGAAATCCAGACGATTGTCCGGGAGTGCGGCGCCAAACCATAGCTATAGGCGCAGGTTGATGGTAAAATACAATTATGGCAGTCATCAAGAAAAAAGCCTGGCCAGAGCTTTTTGAGGCGGTGGTTTCGGGAAAGAAAAAATATGACCTTCGTTTAAACGAGTTTGAAATTAACGAAGGCGACACCCTACTCCTTGAAGAGTGGGACCCGAAAACAAAGACCTACACTGGCAGAAGTGTTGAGAAAAAAGCCGGTCATGTCTGGAAGTTCAAATTAGACAAGCTGTTTTGGCCGGAAGAAGAGATGAAACAAAAAGGGCTCCAGATTATTTCCCTGGAGTAATCAACAAACAATTAAAAATTATTAATTAAAAAAACAATTATGATGGACTTAGAAAAAGCGAAAAAAATTCTTTTCTTGGTTCTTTCCGTATTTCTCGGGGCAATGACTTTGTTTGGTTCTGTGATTTCTTGGAATTACATAGGTTCTTTCCGCCCGGTGACTGCCAGCATCCTTGGCACTGGCAAGATGATTTACAAACCCGACCAGGCCGAAGTTTCCCTTTCTGTGGTTTCCAAAGGCCTGAACCCGGAATCAGTTCAGTCTGACAATGATGAAAAGATGTCCGAGATTGTCAATTATTTGAAAGACTCCGGCGTCAAAGAAGAAGAGATTAAAACTGTTTCTTACAATCTTTATCCCGAATACGAGCAGGGGGAAAACTACCTAAACACTTTCAGGATTATCGGCTACACCTTGGAGCAGGGGTTGAGTTTTAAAGTCAAAGATATTTCAAGCGTCGGCAAGCTTGTTGGCGGTCTGTCGGGCAAAGGAGTCAATCGGATTAACGGCATCAGCTTTTCTCTGTCTGATGAAAAAACCGAGGAGCTTAAGGTTCAGGCAAAAGAAAAAGCGGTTGCCAAAGCCAAGTTTGAGCTGGAAAAAACAAAATCTCTTTACGGTTTGAAAAGAGCCAGATTAATCAGCATCAGCGACTACCAAAACTATCCGTCTCCGATCTACCGCGACGCGAAAGCTTATGGCTTGGGCGGCGAAGCTTCAAGCATTTCGCCGATTCAGATTGGCACCGGAGAGCTCGAAGTGAACGTCTCTCTGCTTTACGAATTAAAATAATGATTTTAAAATCATTATTTTAATGAAGCCGCGTTTGACGCGGCGAGCTAAAGTATTTTATGCTGATGAGGTTTCTGCCAAAACAAAGTTTTTTCAAAAACAAGCAGGTTTTGCTTCGGGTTGATTTTAACGTTGAGCTGCGGAAAAACAGAGTGCTTGACGATTTTCGGATTCGTCAGACTTTGCCAACAATCAAATATCTTCAGAAAAACGCGGCCAGGCTGGTTTTAATTAGCCACCTTTCTAATGAAACAGAATCTTTGGCGCCGGTTGCCAAACATCTGGCAAAGCTTTCGCGCCGGAAAGTTTTTTTTGTGCCCGGTAAAATTTCTTCCGCGGCAAAACTTGTCAACGCTTTGCCGAAAAAAAGCGTTGTTTTACTGGAAAACCTGAGGTTTGACAAAGGCGAAAAAGCCAACCAGCCGGCGTTTGCCAGAAAACTTGCGGGCCTGGCAGATGTTTTTGTTTTTGACGCTTTTGGCGTCAGTCACAGAAAAGACGCTTCGGTTGTTGGCGTGCCAAAGCTTTTGCCGAGCTTTGCCGGGCTTTTAATGGAAAACGAATTAAAGAGCCTGGAAAAGCTGAAAAAACAGGCAAAAAAACCGTTTGTCGCGATTTTCGGCGGCGCGAAAATGGAAACCAAACTGCCGTTGATTAAAAACTTTGCCAAAAGAGCCCGCGCTACGCCGGAGGCTTTGGTGAGGCGAGCGGATTATGTTCTGCTTGGCGGCGCGCTGGCAAACACGTTTTTAAAAGCCAAAGGCGTGAATGTCGGAAAGTCTTTATATGAAAAAAAGTTTGTTTCCCGGGCAAAAAAGCTTTTAAAGAACAAAAAAATCATTTTACCAGATGATTATTTAGTTGCTCAATCATTGGGCAGTAGAACGTCCCATCTTTTTTCTGTTGTTAGTCATAAGTTGTCAGTTGGCGGTTATATAGGGGACATTGGCCCCACCTCGACAAAAGAGTTCAGTAAAATCATCAGTCGCGCCAAAACAATCATCTGGAACGGCCCAATGGGTTATTACGAAAACCCGGTTTTTGCCAGAGCCACGTTTGAGGTGGCCAAAGCCGTTTTAGCCAACAAAAAAGCTTTTAAAATCATCGGCGGCGGCGATACGACCGCGTTTTTGAAAAACGCTAAATTACCAATTACCAATTACCAATTACCAAATCTGTTTATCAGCACCGGCGGGGTCCGGCAAAGAACTGCCGGGGGTTGCTGTTCTTGAAAAGAGCTGGAAGCGTTGAAATAAAACTTTTGTATAATTTTTATTTATGAATCAAATTATTATTCATACTGACGGCGCGTCAAAAGGCAATCCTGGCCAGGCTTCAATCGGCGTGGCGATTGAGCTTCTTGACGGTAGCAAAAAACAGTACGCGGAAAAAATCGGCATGGCGACAAACAACGAAGCCGAGTACCGGGCCATGATTTTCGGTTTGAGAAAGCTCAAAGCATTGCTCGGTTCAAAAAAAGCCGAAAAAACAAAGGTTTTGTTAAAAAGCGACAGTCAGTTGATAACTTCACAGCTTCGTGGCGAGTTTAAAGTCAAAGAGCCGGAGTTTTTCCCGTTTTTCATTGAGCTCTGGAATCTGCGCCAGGAGTTCAAAACCGTGGAGTTTGAGACAGTCCCGCGGGAGAAAAACCGTCTGGCAGACAAGCTGGCAAACAGCGTTTTCTCTCAAAGAGGTTTGTGGTGAACCTGCCGAACCACTTTAGCCTTCCTTGATTTTTGGGCTCGTTTAGCTTATACTCAATAACACTGCGTAAGCAGTATTTTTTAAGCTGAAACTGTTTGTATTGAGCTTGCCGAAATATGGAAGATAACGAACAATTAATAAGCCAATTCTCGGAAAAAGGCCTCCACTGGGGCAGCCGGCGTTCTTTTATTCACCCGAAAATGAAGAAGTTCATCTTCACTTACAAGGGTGATTTGGCAGTGATTAATCTGCAAAAAAGCGCTGAACTCTGGGAAAAGACATTCGCGGCTTTGGCGGAGCTGTTTTCGCAGAACAAAACCGTTTTGTTTGTGGCGACCCAGCCGGTTGCGGAAACAGTGGTCAGAAAATACGGCCAGGAACTTGGTTTTCCTTATATCACCACCCGCTGGCTTGGCGGCACCATCACTAATTTTGACACTTTCAAGAAAAGACTTGATTATTTGAAAGAGCTTGAAGCCAAAGTTGCTTCGCCGGATTTTGAAAAATACACGAAAAAAGAAAGGGGCCTGATTCAGAAAGAAGCCGCTGAAATAAAAGAAAAATTCGACGGCATGGTCAAAATGACGGCTATGCCTGATGCGGTCTTTGTTTTCTGCGGCAAAAAACACCGGACAGCTTTGAAAGAAGCCAAGCGGAAAGGCATCAAGGTTTTCGGCATTTTCGGGCTTGAAGACAATCCCGACGAAGCCCATCTTTTTGTGCCTTTGAACGACAACGTGAAAATCGGCGTTGAGTTTGTCATGGAAAAAGTCGCCGAAGTTTACGCCAAGTTTCATCCGAAAAAAGATTCCGCGAATGAAGCGGGAAACGGAGTCAAGAAAGAAACCAAGAAGCCGGATGGCAAAAAAGAAGATTCTGTTAAAATTGATTAAGGCTCCGCCACTGGCTGTTTTTGTCGAGTTGTTGTTAGTTATTTGTTTCTTCGTTCCGAGTTTTGATATTTGATTTTTGAATTTTGATTTTAAAACTATGTATACTCCTTCAGCTGAAGAAATAAAAAAACTCCGCGAAGCGACTTTTGCGCCGATGATTCAGTGTAAAGAAGCGCTGGTTCAAAGCGAAGGCGATTTCAAAAAAGCGGTTTCCTGGCTTAATGAAAAAGGCCTGACCAAAGCCGCGAGCAAGTCTGAAAGAATCACCGGCGCCGGCGTGATTGATTCTTACATTCACAACGGCAGCCAGATCGGCGTCCTTTTGGACATTCGTTGCGAAACTGATTTTGTCGCCAAAACCGATGAGTTCAAAAAACTTTCGCATGACCTTTGCCTCCAGATTGCTTCAATGAACCCTTCCTGGGTGTCAAAAGAAGACGTTCCCGAAGAAACCATCAGCGTTCAAAAAGCCGGGTGGGAAAAAGAGCTGGTTGAGGCGAAAAAACCGAAAGAAATGTTTGATAAAATAATTCAGGGAAAGCTTGAAGCTTTTTACAAAGAAAACTGCCTTTTGAATCAGGTTTTCATTAAAGACGAAGCCGGAACTTTGACTGTCGGCGAGCTGATTGCGCAAACCATCGCCAAAACCGGCGAAAACGTGAAAGTAGGGAAATTTGTGCGCTTTGCAATATGATTTGGGAAATTCTCCCGTTGGTTTTAATCTTTATCGGCTTCGGCGGCGCGCTGCTTTTTTTGGTTAAAAAATCCGAAACCATCACTGACGACAAAGTAAACAAAACTTTTGAAAGAATCAGGCTCGTCAGGTTTTTGAAGTATTTTTACCGCGAAAGAGTCAAGCCGAAGTTTCAGTCAAAAGAGGTTGAGGAAAAATCTCTTTTGTTCCTTGAAAAAGCTTTGCGCTGGCTGAGGGTTGTGACTTTGAAAACCGACAACTGGCTGACGAAAAAAATCGAACAGACAAAAGAGCTGAGGGCGCGTCCGGAAACCGACCCGCTTTACTGGATTTCCGTTAGAATTGACGCGCTGGAAAAAAGAATTGAAGAAGTGCTGGCGAAAAACAAAAGCCCGAAATTTGATCCTTTGAAAGAAGAACTGAAGCTGATAAAAAATAACAATGATTCTCTGGATGAGTGGCTGAAAATCGCCAAGTTTTATCTTGACAGCGGCAATTTGGCAGAGGCCAGAAGACTGATTGTCCGTTCCTGGACTGCCAGGCCGGGCGACGAAAAAACCCGGCTTTTGGTTGAAAGGTTTCATTTGAAAACCGAAGAAGATAAGCTAAAATCAGAGAGCCAGAAACAGAAGTGATTTTTGCTGGGATGGCGGAGCGGTCAATCGCAAGAGACTGTAAATCTCTCGCCCTTTGGGCTACGCAGGTTCGAATCCTGCTCCCAGCACTTTGACTCGTAGCTGGCGCGTTGCCAGTTTAACGTGAGCACCAGACGGCCCTATCGTCTAGCCCGGTCTAGGACATCGCCCTCTCACGGCGAAAACACGGGTTCGAATCCCGTTGGGGCTACAAAAGAGGTTTTAAGGAAGATTATTTCCAGAACGAAATTTCTGTTGACAATAGAAGAATAGGTGGTATAATATGATATACAACTGATATAAAACATTACCCCCTGCTCCGTCAGCTGACGGATATGGACTGGTAAAAGTGGAGTCACGATCCATGACGTTGAGGGCCAAAATGCCCTACGGAAGCTGAACCGTAAAACACAGCAAGCGGTGTCGTCCTTCGGCAAGCTCAGGATAAATTATCCTTCGATGAACCCAGGATAAATTAAGTTTGTACGAAGACACGCGGAGCCGACCAGAGAGCCATAATCTTTAATAGGATTGTGGAATGAGGATGGGACCGCGGGAGGTCTCTTTTTTCTTGTGGTGAACGTAGTTGAACCATAACCTCTCGTTCCTTGCTTGCTACTTTTGTAGTAATTGAGGAACGGGAGGTTTTTTTATTTACCCCGAGCGTAGTCGAAGGGTTTCCCGTAAAGGAGGAGCGATGCTTAAGATTCATCGCGCTTTCGGAGGGTCTGGTCCTCACAGACCAGACCCAGAAATGGTCCCTGTAGCTCAATGGCAGAGCGATCGCCTGTGAAGCGATTGGTTGCGGGTTCAAATCCCGTCAGGGACCCAAGGCGAATGCAAAGGTCATTTTTTGCCGCCAAACTTCCCAGCGAGAAGTTCGGCTGATATTGCTCCTTGCTCGCCCTCGGCAAGCTCGGGCACCATGCCCGCTCGTCGCAAAATCGCCCAAAAACGATCTTTGCATTCTTGCCGATAATACTTATTAAGAAGGTATGAGCTACAAAAACAAAAAACTGAAAAAGAGCAGATTTAATCAACTCAAAAGGTCGATTGGGTTGATTAAGATTGCTCTTTTGAAAAAAGTCAAAATTCTTTTGAGAATTCAAAAGATAATTCTCCCTGTCTTTCTCCAACTAAGATTTATGCCAAGAAAGGAGGCACCAATGTTAATTACAGAAAGGGTCACGGAATTGATTTTGAGGGTTGATCGTTTAGAGGGCAACCCCGACAGAAACAAGATTGGTGAAATAGTGGAAAGCCTGATAAGCCAAGAAGGCTTGGTGCGTTTTCTGGTTTTTGTCTGTCCCAAGTTTGATACCGCGGCTTTGCTTTCCGGGAAGCCTGAATACTATATGCCAATTAAGGCCGCGGCAGGAGATCTGTTTGAACCAAGAATCGCGAAACTCCTGGAGCTTAAAGATAAATTGATGAGGCTCGGGTTGCCAGCTGAGATTAATCTGGTCATTGGAGATAATGATGCAGAAGAGTATATTTTTCCGTTTCTGAAGGACCGGAATGTTGATTTGGAAAAACTAAAAAGCAGGCAAACGCTTTATCGTTTAAGCTTTGAGCGTCGAACCGAAAATGTCTCACTGGGTAAAGTGTGTGCTTGGAGTTTGGCAGAGGAGGGAATTGGTCTGGATCAAGCAGAGCCGAAAATCCCAGCTGATGCTTTTGACAAAGAGTTGTGTTTCTTCAGGCGGTTGTTTTCAAAGGCCGGACCCTACAGAGGAAAGTTGGAATTTACGGAAGAAGAGTTGAGAGAAATGGTGGTTCTGAAATACAGGCTTTATGGCGCTCAGGGAAAATTCTTGAAAGAGCTTAATGGGATTCTGTTGCAGACAGAAGGGCCTGGAGTTTGGTTGGAAAGGACACAAATGTTGAGGTGCACTGGTTCTGAAGCAGTTCCCGCCGTCTACCCATGGATTCGAAAAGAAGAGAAGATGGGTTGAAAATAAAAACTCCCGCTTTTTCGCGGGAGTTTTTATTTTTACTTCCGTGCCTTGTATTAATCAGTCTGGGACCTTGATTCTCACAAGGCACGGCGGTAAGGAGGATAATCCGCCGTGCTTTTTTTGAAAGAACTGATTTTGATTATAGCAAATTTCTCGGTTTTTTTCAGGCGCGAACCGGTTTTTGATGATATAATTTTTTAATCATGAATCCCGTTAGAAATTCAGCCATGAACCCCGTTAGAAATATTCACGGTGAAAGAGTGTCAAATAGTTCTACCATGAAATTTTTAAACAATAACAAAATAAGCCATTTTTACAGAATTTCTAAGGGGGTGAACAAACGAATCATTATTACTGAAGGCAAAGCCGCGTTTGACGCGGCGGAGCCGACTGTCGTCTTTGCGCTTGTGGATAAAGAATTAACTTTCTCAAATTTTTAACGGGATGAAATATTTAATCGCGTTTCCTTTTTTGCTTAATTTTGCCGCCTGGGTTTTGATTTTGTTTTTTGTCCCGGCGGCGAATTTTCCCTTTATCGTCAAATACAATATTTTTGTCGGTAAAGATATTTTTGACACCAAGCTTTCGCTTTTGAGCCTGCCGGCGCTGGGGTTGATTATCGCGCTAATCAATGGTATATTGGCTTTATCCTTGAAAAAAACCAGCAAAGAGTTTTCTTTAATGATTTCCGGAATCACCTGTTTTTTTGAAGCGTTGATTGTTTTGTACGCTTGGATAGCGATTTTCATCAACACTTACTAATAAACTGATCGCTAATTACTAATATGCAAGCTGTCGTAAAAATCAAAGGCCACCAGTATTTGGTTGGCGAAAAAAAGATTATCAAGGTTTCAAAGCTTAAAGCCGAGCCCGGCGCCAAGTTTGATTTCCAAGATGTTTTGGCGGTTTTCAATGACAAAGAGTTCAAGCTCGGCGATCCGGTTCTGGCGAAAGCTTCGGTTGAAGCAAAAGTTTTGCGTCAGATCCGGGCAAGAAAACTTACGGTTTTTAAATACGGTCCAAAAACCAGACGGCGAGTCAAGCGCGGGTTCAGGCCGGAATACACACAGCTGGAGATTGAGAAAATCATTTCCTGAAAAACCTCTGAAAAGAGGTTTTTCTTTTTATTGATGCCTGTTTGACGGGCAATTTTTTTCGTGGTTATATTTCTTTATCAAACAAAGAAAAGGAGGAAGAAATGGCTGATTTTTCATTCAGCGTCATTGACAGGGTGATGGTGCCGCAGGAAAAAACTCTCGGTTTCAGGATTACTGACGTCCAAGAAAACAAAAACGTCAGCGGTCCGATAATCAGGTCTTGGACAGTTATCTGGGACAAACCTTTGATTTCTGATGGTGGAGGGGCGCTTAGTATTTACGCGAAAGCTGAAGAATTCTCCGCGGCATATGTCGCGCAGGAGTTTGGGGTGGATATTTCAAGACTTTGCGCTTCGGTTGTTCTCAGAACCAACGAGGTTAATGTTTTCATCCAGTCCATGGACTGGAAAGTTGATCCTGATGACGATTATCTGATGAAGGTTTAAGGGGGTTAATAAACCAGAAAACGGACGGTAAAATACCGCCGTTTTTTGTTTGGAGTTTTGGATCTTGGATTTATTTAGCCTTCAACTTTGTTCAGGCTAACCCCGAGCCTGTCGAAGAGTTAGAAATTATCTCGCTACGCGAGATCTGGCACAGCCAGAGATATTAGCAATCAGGAATTACCGACGCGATTGAATCGCGTTGGCCAAGGTGTCTTCGTCGGCAAACTCAACTTCCGCGCCTCTTGGCAAACCCAGGCCCAAGCGGGTGATTTTCAAATGCTTGAACTGGTTGAAGATTTTTTCCAGCTCCATGGCAGTCAAGTCGCCTTCGGCCGTGTGGCTCAGGGCCAAAATGACTTCCCCCAGGTTTTTGTCGTTTTGAATCCGTTGACTCAGTTCTTTCAGTCTGATTTCGTGGCCGTTTCTGCCTGTCGATGAAAACAAGCCGCCAAGAACAAAATAAAGACCCGGATATTTTTTGGTTTTTTCGATTGAGATTAAGTCTGTTTCTTTTTCAACAACCGCCAGGGTTGTTTTGTCCCGGTTCGGATTCCGGCAAATTGAGCAGGTTGTTGGTTGTTCTTGTCCTGAGCTTGCCGAAGGATCAAAAACAAAAAAACACTGTTTGCAGACGGAAACCTTGTCAGCCAGATCTTTCAAAGCCATGGAAAAAGCGTAAACGTCTCTTTTCAAAAACCAAAACGCCAGCCGGTGCGCTTGGCGCGGCCCGATTCCCGGCACTTTGGAAAACAGCTCAATGAATTTTGTCAGCGGTCTTGGAAGCACGTGATTAAATTCTCAATTCTAAATTTTGCAATTTTTGCCCCTTCGGGACATCTCTTATAGGGAGACAATCAATTCACAATTATTTAATTCTCAAACATTTGAACATTGTTTCATTGAAAATTCAATGAAAATTGAGAATTGGAAATTGAAAATTGTCTTAAAACTCTTCGTTTTCAACCATGCCCAAACCCTGGCCTTCTTCCCTGGTCAGCTCCCTGAAGCTGGCGAACTGCTCGGAGAAATGGAAAGTCACTTTTCCGACTGGACCGTTTCTGTGTTTGGCAATAATCACGTCGGCAAGATTTTGCCGATCAGTTTCTTCTTTAATCTTGTCTTCACGGTAAATAAACATCACCACGTCAGCGTCTTGTTCAATTGAACCGGAATCCCTGAGATCGGAAAGGCGGGGGATTTGGTGGGTTCTTTGCTCAACCGCGCGGCTCAGCTGGGAAATCGCCAGAATCGGAATATTAAGCTCTCTGGCCAAGCCTTTTAAGCCGCGCGAGATTTCGGTCATTTGCTGGACAAGGTTGTCGCTTTTGGTCGTTGGGTGAATCAGCTGCAGGTAATCAACCACCAAAAGACCGAGGTTTGATTCTGCCTGCAAACGCCTGGCCATGGCGCGGATCTGGATGACGGTCGGCATGGCAATGTCAACAATATAAATCGGCGCTTCGTCAAGCTTGGCCATGGCTTCTTGTAAAAGGTCAAAATCGCTTGGTTCGCCTTTTTCAGACAGGTTGCCGGTTCTGATTTTCCAGAGGTCAACATTGGCTTCGGCGGCGACCAGCCGGTCAATAATCTGGTCTTTGGACATCTCAACGCTGAAAATGCCGACAGGGATTTTTTCTCTGGTGGCGGCGTTTCTGGCAATGTCTAAAGCCAGCGAGCTTTTGCCGATTGACGGCCGGGCCGCCAGGATTATCAAATCAGATTTTTGCAGTCCGGAAAGAATGTTGTCCAAAGACTTGAAGCCGGTGGTGACGCCGCGGAGTTTGCCCCGGTGGTGGTGGAGCTCTTCAATCCTTTCAAAAGCTTTTTTCAGGTCTTCGGAAATGTGCTGGAATCCCGGTCCGGCGGTTCTCTGGGAGATGCGGAAAATTTCCTGTTCCGCTTCGTCCAGAACTTCTTCAACATCTCTTTTTTCTTCCTGGGCGAGTTCGGAGATGCTGTAAGACGCGTTAATCAAATCGCGCAAAATTCTTTTTTTGTTGACGATTTTTCCGTAATGGTCAATGTGGCTTGAGGTCGGCACCAGGTTGACCAGCTCCGAAAGGTAACTGACGCCGCCGACTTCTTCAAGCTCATTTTTTTCTTTCAGGCGGCTTGAAACCGTTAAGATGTCAATCGGTTCGTTTCGGGAAAAAAGCTCAATCATCGCCCGGTAGATTTTTTGATGGCCCGGGCGGTAAAAATCTTCCGGAATCAAAACATCGGCCACTTTGGCGAGCGAGTTTTTGTCAATCATCACCGCGCCGAGAACTGACTGTTCGGCCTCAAGGTCTTGCGGCGGCAGTCTGCCGGCAAGGTTTTGCGGGTCTTTGTGTTTGTCTTTTGGCATCCGGGTTTGTTTAAAGCAATCGGGATAATCTTAATTTAGCAGCACCGGGGGATGTTTTTCAATCAAAACTGTGAGTTACTTGTGAATAACTCATCTCGCCGTAGCCAAATTTATTTGGACGAAGGCGGATTGATTTTCTGTTCATAACCTCGCCGTATCCGTCAGCTGACGGAAAAGGCGGGTGGTTTTTACGCACAACCAATTATAATCTTGTTATAACTTTTTTGTTCACGGGTGTGTTGTTGTACTTGATTGTTGTTGATTTCTGTGGCACAATATCAATAATGGTAAGAGAAAGGAGGCACCATGCGGCCGTCAACAGAATTTTGGCGGGAGGTAACTTGGGCTATTGTTTTTTTAGCCCTGATTGTGATCCTAGATCGCGCCGGTGATTTCCTGATAAGGATTTATCTCGGCGTTTGATCACAAAAGGATTTTGCTTATTGCAAAGTCCTTTTTTTATATACTTTTTGGCCTTGGCTTGAGTCCTGAATCTCAAATCCCAAAGACTCGATTTTTTTCCTGAACTCGTCTGATTTAGCGAAGTTTTTTTCTTTCCTGGCTTTTTCTCTTTGTTCAAGCAGGAGCTTGATGTTTTCAGGAACGTTTTTCAGCTCTTGTTTTGGCGCGATTTCGTCAAGTTTCAAGCCGAGCACCCGGTCAAAATCAAGAAGCAAAGATTTTTTTTCGTCGTCTGAAAACCGGTTGTCTTTAAGGACTTTCCAGGCGATTGCCAAAGCTTTTGGCAGGTTGAAGTCTTCGGCAAGGGCTTTGCCAAACTCTGTTTTTTCTTTTTCACTGCCTTCGGATTTGGTTTTTTGGGGCTTTGTCGGGGCTTTCAGGTTGGCGATTTTTTCTCTCATTTCTTGCAAGCCCGCTTGTGCGTTTTTTAAAGCTTCCCAGGTGAAGTTTTGTTTTGAACGGTAATGCGCCGTCAGAAAAAAATAGCGCAAAGACATTGGCTCAAAGCCTTTGTCAACAACCTCCTGAAGGCTGTAGGCGGTGCCTTCGGACTTTGCCATTTTTTTGTTCTCAACTAAAAGATGTTCGTTGTGCAGCCAGTAGTTGACGAATTTTTTGCCGTTGGTTGCTTCTGACTGGGTAATCTCATTGGTGTGGTGGATTGGAATATGCTCAATGCCGCCCATATGAAGGTCAAGCGTTTCGCCGAGCAAAGCTTTTGACATGGCCGAGCATTCAATATGCCAGCCGGGAAAGCCGATGCCTGATTCAACCTGCTTTGAATGAAAAGGCGAAGGCCAGGTCTGCAAAGCGTTTTTGTGAACGCCGGTTTTGAAAAACCAAAGGGCAAAGTCTGCCGGGTTTTTCTTTTGCGGGTCGGAGATCTCGCCTTTGCCGGCGTCTTTGATGATTTTTTCCAGTTTTTGCTTTGAGAGTTTTGTGTAGTCCGGAAACTTTTCCACCTCAAAATAAACCGCCAGGTCAGTTTCATAAGCAAAACCTTTGTCAATCAGGGTTTTGACCATGGCTATCATCTGTTTGACGTACTGCGTTGCCCTTGGCTTAAAATCAGGCTCAAGCAGGTTGATGGCTTTGGTGTCAGCCTCAAACTGGTCAATGTATTTTTGAGCAATGGCGTCTGGAGACAAACCTTCTCTTTTGGCGCCTTTTTCCATTCTGTCTTCACCCTGATCTGCCAGACCAATCGTGTCTCCAGTTAAGTGACCGACGTCAGTGTAGTTTCTGACGTGGTTTGTTTCAAATCCGAAATACTTGAAAGTTCGCACAATCAAATCCCCCATGGTCAGTCCGCGGAGATTGCCAATATGCTGGGTCCAATAGACAGTCGGGCCGCAATGATAAAAACGCAGCTTGTTCGGTTCAAGCGGAGCAAACTCTTCAACTTTTTTTGAAAGCGTGTTGTAAAGCCTAATATTCATTTTTACGGAAAACTGATTAAATCCACCTTTTTCTTTTCAAAAACCAGTAAAGCAGTCCGCAGGCTAAACCCATGAATCCCAGAACTATCCACCAGTCGCCTGGCTGGCCGATGACCGGCGTGAACTGGGTGTTGATTTGGAATAAAGTGCCGATGATGGTGACCGGCGCCAGAAAAAACGCCAGCCAGGAAAGAATCTTTGTCACTTCGTCAAGCTTGGTTGAAAGCATTGAGCTGTTGGTCGTTTCCAGGCTTTCCAGAGTGTCTTTCTGGTTTTCCACCCAGTCAATCGCGTCCATGTAGTTTTCCAGAATTCTTTTGAAATGGAAAGATTTGTTGCCGGAATAAACAGCGCCTTGCTCTTCAGCCAGGTCTTTCAGGGCGCCGTGGACCGGCTTCATGATTCTTCTGAAATCAAGCACGTCCCGTTTGGTCTGCGAGATCTGCCTGATCATTTCTTTTTCCTTGTTTTTGAAGATGCCCTCAGAGATTTGGTTGATTTTTTTGTCGATATGCGCCAGCTCGCGATTGGCGTAATTGAAAAGCTCTTCAAAAATAATTTCCAAAGCTTCAGCCGAGGTTTTACCCAAAACTTTGCTCCGGAAGCCTTCCAGGTTTTCGGTTTTCTTAAAAAGGTCGTCAAGCGGCTCGCAGCTGGAGTATCTGATGGTCGCCAGGGCGTTTTCTTTGATTAAAAAATCAATCTCAATCGGCATTGAGGTTTTTTTGGACTGGTTGTAAACCGGGAAGCGGATGACCAGAAAAATAAAATCATTGAATTTTTCCAGTTTTTGCCTTGAAAGCTGGATTTTAATCTCTTCTTCAAGGGCGGGCGAAACGTCAAAGAACTGTTTCAGCTCTTTTAAGTCCGGTTCTTTCGGATGGTTAATGTCAAGCCAGGTGGTCTTGTCTTTTATTGTGCGCATAGCCAAATTTAGCTAATAACTAATATTATAGTACGGCGGGGTTGTTTAGGGAATACGTTAGCAGTCTTGCCTTGACACTGCTAATTTTTTTGATAAGATAATTTAATTACTTGTGGTGAGCGAAATCGAACCATGCAACAACGGCAAAAAGAAATTCTTTCCATTTTAATCGAGGATTACGTCAAAGAAGCAAAGCCAATTTCTTCCGGTTTTTTGGTCAGGCGGCACCAGCTTGATTACAGCCCGGCGACTGTCCGGAATGAGCTCGCCGAGCTTCTGGACAACGGCTATCTGAAAAAGATTTATTTTTCTTCGGGCAATGTTCCGACAAACAAAGCCTATCGCTTGGTGGTTGAAGAGGCCTTGAACGAGCCGGACAAGCAGCCACAGAAAAAGCACCAGGAACTTTCATCTTTGCCGGAAGCCGTTTCTTTTTTGGCGAAAGAGTTCGGGTCTTTGACGGCGGGCGTGGACAGCGAATTCAATTTTTTTCTTGACGGCGTTGACGAGCTTTTCGGCCAGCCTGATTTTTTCACCCGCGACCATTATTTGCTTTTGGGCGGATTGGTTGAATGCCTGCAAGAGCTGAAAAAAGATTTTTTCCGAAAAAGAGGCAATGCCATTTTTGTCGGCAAAGAAAATCCGTTTTGGAACGGGTCTGACGAATTGAGTTGGTTTTTCGGTTCAGCCAGGAAAGCGTCGTTTTCGATTGTCGCCATCGGTCCGACAAGGATGCCATACAAGAAAAACTGGAAGATTTTCTGCGAAGTTTTGAACGAGTTTTAATTAAGATAAACGGGTCATTCATGGACAGGCAAAACGAAAACAAGAAACAGGAAAAAACCGAAAACGCTTCAAGCGAGCTTTTGAACTGCCAGAAAGAAAGGGACGAGTATCTGGCCGGCTGGCAAAGGGCGCGGGCTGATTTGATTAACTTCAAAAAAGAAGAAACCGAACGGCTCAGGCAGATCGTGATGTTTGCCAACGAAAACCTGATTCTGGACTTAACTTACATTTTGGACAGCTTTTCCTTGATTGAAAACAGCTTGCAAGGCGAACACGAAAGTTTAAAGCCGTTTTTGCTTCTGAAGTCGCAGCTGGAAAACGCTTTGAAGCAAAAAGGATTGGAAAGGCTGAAAACCGCCAAAGGCGACGATTTTAATCCTGAACTCCACGAGGCTGTTGAAGTCGAAGAAAGCCGGGAAGAAAAGCCGCACCAGATTCTTGAAGTGATTTCCGAAGGCTATCGTTTGAACGGCAAATTAATCCGTCCGGCAAGAGTCAAAGTCAGCAAATAAATCAATTAAGAAAATAAGTAATCCCGACGTTTACAGTCGGGACTCCGACCGAAGCGTCGGAGTTAAGTAATATAAAATTAAATCAAAAATATGGCAAAAATTTTAGGCATTGATTTGGGTACGACAAACTCAGCGATGGCGATTACTGAAGGCGGCCAGCCAAGAGTTTTGGAAAATAAAGAAGGTTCCAGGCTGACGCCGTCAGTCGTGGCCATCTCAAAAACCGGCGAGCGTCTGGTTGGTGTCACTGCCAAAAGGCAGGGCGTGGTTAACCCGCAGAACACGATTTTTTCCGTCAAAAGGCTGATTGGCCGGCGGGTGACTGACCCGGTTATTGAACACGACCAAGAGCTTTTACCTTACGAAATCCGCGGCTCAAGCTCGGGCGGCGTTGAGGTCAAGATGGGCGAAAAAAACTACAAGCCGGAAGAGATTTCCGCCATGGTTTTGATGAAGCTCAAACAAGACGCCGAAGACAAACTAGGCGAAAAAATTGAAGAAGCGATTGTCACTTGCCCGGCTTATTTTGACGACTCGCAAAGAGCCGCGACCAAAGCCGCGGGTGAGATTGCCGGCTTTAAGGTCAAGCGGGTTTTGCCCGAACCGACAGCGGCAGCCCTGGCTTATGGCTTTAATAAAAGAAAAGGCGGCAAAGTCCTGGTTTATGATTTTGGCGGCGGCACGTTTGACATTTCGGTTTTGGAAATGGGCGACGACGTCATTGAAGTTAAAGGCATTGGCGGCGACACTCATCTTGGCGGCGACGACCTTGACCAGAAAATCATCGGCCACATTATCTCCGAATACAAAAAACAGGAAGGCATTGATCTGGCCAAAGACAATCTGGCTTTGCAAAGGCTGAAAGAAGTCAGCGAGCGGGCAAAGCACGAGCTTTCAACCGTGTTTGAAACGGAAATCAACCTGCCGTTCGTCACCTCGGATTCTTCAGGACCGAAACATCTTTTGATGAAGTTCACCCGGACCGCGCTTGAAGATTTGGTCAGGGATTATGTTGAGCGGTCAATCGAGCTGGTGGATGAGACTTTGAAAGAAGCAAAAATCAAAAAAGAAGAGATTGACGAAATTATTCTTGTCGGCGGTCAAACAAGGATGCCGTTGATTCAGGAAGCCGTCAAAAAATATTTCGGCAAAGAACCGCATAAAGACATCAATCCGGACGAGGTCGTGGCCATTGGCGCGGCGGTTGAGGCCGGCATTTTGCAGGGCGAGGTCAGGGATGTTTTATTGCTTGACGCCACGCCGTTGAGTTTTGGCATTGAGACTTTGGGCGGCGTCACGACGGTGATGATTCAAAAAAACACGACGATTCCGACCGCCAGAACAGAGATTTTTTCCACGGCTTCCGACAACCAGACTTCGGTTGAGGTCCATGTTTTGCAGGGCGAACGGCCAATGGCGCAAGATAACAAGAGCCTGGGCAGGTTTATTCTTGACGGCATTCCGCCGTCGCCGCGGGGCATTCCTCAGGTTGAGGTCAGTTTTGACATTGACGCCAACGGCATTCTTTCAGTGGCGGCCCAGGACAAAGCCACCGGCAAAAAACAATCCATCAGAATTGAAGGTTCAACAAATCTTTCCCGCGAAGACATTGAAAGAATGAAAAAAGAAGCCGAGCTTCACCAGGAAGAAGACAAAAAGAAAAAAGAATCAAGCGAAGCCAAAAATCTGGCGGAAAACCTTGTTTACCAGACGGAAAAGTCTTTGAAAGACTGGGGCGACAAGATTCCATCTGAACAAAAAGACAAATTGACCAAAAAACTTGAGTCTTTGAAATCAGTCAAAGAGAGCAGTGATTTTGAGACCATCAAACGCGAAACCCAGGAGCTTTCAACTTTGCTTCAGGAAATCGGCAAACAGATGTACAGCCCAAAGCCTGATTCTGACAAAAAGCCGGAAAATCCTGAAGAGCCGAAACAAGAAAACAGTTAAAACCCATCATTCCGACAGTTCCGGCATGCTATAATGTTTTAACTATGTTTGACACGCAAACCAGGAATAAAATCATTGAGATTAGCGATCCGGTTTCAAGAAATCTTTTTTTGAAAAAAGCGCTTCTTTTCGCCCTTAATCTGGCAACAAGCGTTCTGGTCTCGATTTATATCCTGAAGCTGATAAATCCGGCCAATGGTTATTCTCGGATTGATCAAGGCGTGATGCTTGGTTTGGCAGTTGTCTGGCTTTGCTTTTATCTGGTTTCGGCGGCTGTTTTTTCTTTGGCTGAGTTTGGCGCGGTTGCTTTGCTCGGTTTTGGCGTTGTTTTCTGGCCGTTTTCAAAACACCTTGGATTGGTTGAGTTTCTGGCTTTCTGGACGATTGGAATGATTTTTATTTTTTCCGCCAGACAGGCAAGCAAGAGCGCGATTGAAAACTCAATCAAACTGAAGCCGGTCCAGATCCTTGGCGTCAGCCTGCTGAAGTTTATTTTTATCCTGAGCCTTTTGCTTTCTTTGAGCTTTTGGTCAGTCAGGTTTGGTTCCGGCTTTAACCTGAAAACTTCTGACGTTGAGTCAATCACCGCGGGCTTTGGGGTTTTTTATTCCGGCTACAGCGCCAAAACAACTGTCGGCGAGATGATTGATAAATTCACGGAAAAACAAACTTCGGGTTTGATAAATAACCTTTTACCCTCGGGCTTTGAGAGCGTTGTTAAAGACACAGTAAAGCTTGAAGCGAGAAACAGCGTTTTGGCGCAGATCTCAGATCTTGTCGGCAGGAAAGTTTCCGCTAAAGAAACTTTTGCCGGCGTTCTTCATTCCTGGGCTGACGCTTATTACAAAAATCTCCCGGAAAACACCAGGCGGCTCGCCGATTTTATTGTTTTGCTGGCGGTTTTTGTGTTCTGGTTCGGAATTTTCCAGCTTTTCAGCTTTGTCTTTTATGGAGTTTTCTGGCTGGTTTTGCAAACACTTTTGCTTTTGAAGATAATCAAGATTGGTACGGTGACAGTGGAAAAGGAAACACTCACAATTTAACAAGTTTCAAGATTCAATTCTCAAAGTTTCGTTGAAAACTATGTCAAAGGATTTTTATAAAATACTCGGCGTTTCAGAAAACGCTTCACCGGAAGAAATAAAAAAAGCTTACCGGGCTTTGGCGCACCAGTATCATCCGGACAAGTCTTCGGGCAACGAAGCCAAGTTCAAGGAAATCAACGAAGCTTACCAAACGCTTTCTGACGCTTCAAAAAAACAGCAGTACGATACGATGCGGCGTTTCGGCGGCGGCTATGCCGGTTCAGGTTCCGGCGGATTTGCTTACGACCCGTTCGGTTTTTCGAGCGGCGGTTTTTCCTGGCAAGGCGGCTTGGATGATCTTTTATCAGAGTTTTTCGGCGGCATGGCCGGATTTTCCACCAGAGCCGGCACCCGGACAAGAACCCAGCCAAAACAAGTGATTACCGTGACCATGCAAGGTCCGAAAGGCATCACGGTTTCTATTGAGATTGCCGGCGCGAAAAACCTTCCGGAAAAAGCCAAAAAAATCATTGAAGAGTTCGGCCGGAGTCTTTTTAAAGAACTGGATTAGCTTTTTAAAAGTAAAATATCCCCCGCATTTTGCGGGGGATATTTGTCAGAAGAGCATGAAAAACGGGTCTTTGTCTGTCAAATCCATAATTGCCCTACTCCAGCCAAGGGCGTTTCCTTTCGGGATTGCCGGAAGGATGCGTAGTTTGTCTTTGACCGCGGTAAATTTGCCCAGGCCGATCTGGTGGATTTTCCGTATGGTCGGGATAATCAGCGCGGCGCAGGAGTGGTTGAGCAAGATCTCAGCTTCAGCCTTGTCTGTGACAAACTGAAACTCCGGCGTTTCTGGCAAGCGGATATCCAATAATCTTGAACGATATTCGTTCAGGAAGACGTTTTTTATTTCTTCCGCCTGTTCGTCGCTTGTTGCGATTATCAGAATTTTTCGCATAAAAGCCTCCTTTGTTTGTGGTCTTATTTATACCGCAGTTCTTATTTAACGTCAATTCGCAAGTTGTTGAAGCGGGGATTGTTTATTTGTGAAGACCGGATAAAAAACAAACCTGCTCCGACTTTACGTCGGAGCAGTTGCCGGTTCTCTTAATATTCGAGAACCTTTCCGTTGTGAGCGATTTTCTTGACGCTTTCCGGGAGTGTTTCTCCTCTGGGAACAGCCGGATATATGAATGCTCCCCCAGCATATCTGGCCAGAAAGTTCGGCCAGAGTTCATTGATGATGTCGAGGCTGGCGATTATCATTCCATATTCCGGGTTATCGACGTCTTTTTCTGCCTGGACGTTGTTGGCGGCCATGGTGATTTCAAAATCTCCCGGGATTCGCTCTTCTATGAGCCTTGTGTTGACTGCCTGCTTGAGAGCTTCCGCTATTTTTGCGGCAACCTCAATATCCAGGGCGGCAATCAAAACTTTCACCACATTTGTTTCTGACATTGTTCCTCCTTGATTGGATTGTCATTCTTGAGATTGATAATCTATACCACAGCGGCATCACCCAGTCAAATTTGCGGTAATTGAACAACTAACTGTTTGTTGCTAAACTGCTTTTGTGAATGGATCCCACACTTACAAAAGACTAGTCTTCTTCGAATATGAATATTGAAACATACTTNGGGATGGATATTCTTCTTGTCATTATGGTTGTCGGGTTTGTTTTGCTGGCCTTGATTTTCGGGTTCGTGGTTTTTCTTTTGTCCAGAAAAAAGCAGGACGACCAGATGCAAAATCAGTCAATCAAAGAACTGCGCGACTCGGTGTCTGGCATGCAGATTCAGATGATGGAACACCTGGCGTCGCAGATTAATGCTATGCGCTCAAGCCTGGAAAATCAGTCGTCAGCCGTGACTAAAGAAGCCAGGATTTTCAATGAAGGCATTGTCCAGATGCGCGAAGCTCTGAAACAGGTCCACGAAAAAGTGGAAACCGTGACGACTTTCCAAGAAATCTTCAAATCACCGAAATTAAGAGGCAACTGGGGCGAAGCCTCGCTGGAGCATTTGCTTTCGCAGTACTATCCGAAAGAGCTCTATGAACTGCAAAAAATGTTTTCGTCGGGTGAACGGGCGGACGCGTGTTTCAAGCTGCCTGACGGCAAGCTGATTGCGATTGATTCCAAGTTCCCTTTGGAAAATTTTTCCAAACTCAACGATTCCCAAATCGATTCTGAAAAAGAATCCATCCAGAAAAGTTTTATTTCGGACGTCAAAGCGAGGATTGACGAGATCGCGACAAAATACATTCTGCCTTCGGAAAACACATTGGATTACGCGATTATGTACGTGCCGGCCGAAGCGGTTTATTACGCGATTGTCAATCCGGCAACCAAAACTTCAAAAGACGATTTGATTTCTTACGCCTGGTCCAAAAAAGTGATTATTTCTTCACCGAACCTGTTTTATCTGACGTTAAAAACCATTGAGCACTGGTTCAGGGACGTTCAGGTTTCAAAGCAGACCCAGGAGATTTTGAAGCGTTTTGAAAAAATCAGGAAAGACAGCGAAAAGCTTGGCGAAGATTTTCGGGTTTTGGGCAAACATATCAACAATGCCCAGACAGCCTATGGCACCTCGGAAAAGCGGCTTGGCCT
>Ga0076039_113_pt1 | contig 15162 bp, 12 predicted proteins | sample RifGroB1_FD_68136 | JGI IMG/M metagenome (GOLD analysis project Ga0076039, IMG submission 68136) | Parcubacteria bacterium GW2011_GWB1_45_10
ATGCCTTTACACTTTCAGGCAGATGTCCATCCTGCCCAAGCCGACCTTAATAAACTCCTCCGTTACTCTTTAGGAGGATTGCGCCCCACAAAAACTGCCCGCCAAACACTGTCCCTTTGCGTTTTTGCCGCAAGGGTTAGATTTAAAAATCAAACAGAAGGGTGTTTCATTGACGACTCCATTCCAACCGAAATTGGAACTTCAAAGTCTACCCTCTACGCTACGCAGTCTGATACTTAAATCAATATCAGGCTACAGTGAAGCTTCCGGGGTCTTTTCGTCTTGCCGCGGGTACCCAGCGTCTTCGCTGGATTCGCATTTTCACCGAGCTAGTCCCTGAGACAGTTTCTCAGTCGTTAAACCTTTCGTGCGCGTCAGAACTTCATGTTCACCTTCTATTTTCATAGAAGCATAGACTATATCTTCATCTGAACTAAAGACAAAAGTTTATCTTTTGAATGCTTCCGTTTTCCGGAGCCATTCATCTGATAAGCCAGCTCAACAATCTCTTTAAACCCTTCCGGCTTCAGGTGTTTTTGTTTTTTCATCAGTTTGCAGATTTTGGCAAACAAAATGAAATCTCTTTGTTTGGATGATTTTAAGGGAAAGTTCTGGAAATGAGGAATCACTTTTTCAAGTAATTCGTCCAGTTTCCTGACTTCGTATTTCAATGTTTTGTCCCCGTAGTCACGGCGGAGAAAGCCACAGTCGAAATACTTCATCATTGCGTCCAAGACTTCGCGCCGGTCAAAATTCTGACCGACAGCAAAACTTGGCTTTACTTCCCAACCAATCAAGAGTTTCGGTCTCTTTGAAAAAGAGACGCAAAAACATCCTTCACCATCAGAGTAACCAGAGATATAGTTGGCTAACTCTTTGTTCAGCGTCGGCGTATTATAACGTTCCATGATAAATATTTTATCATTTTACGCTATCTTCGTCACCGCCAAGTGGCGGCGACTCCAGTCGTTACGGGGTCCCTGATTTTCAATCCAGGGTTCCCACGGTATTCTCTTGCCTTCATTGTCTCGCCCTTGATGCGAAACTCCAGCGAGGAGTTCACCGTTTTTAGCCGATTTTTCTCCCGACGTCTCCATCGGGACAGGCAACTTTCTTACCTGACAAGGAATTGCGCTACCTTTGGACCCTTATAGTTAAGGCCGACATTGACACGGGCTTCGCCCAGTTACCTTCCATCCCGCAAAGCGGGACAGTCAGCGCCGGGTTTAACCTTGGTGCATCGGTCAGGTCTCACCCCCTATACATCCTCTTACGAGTTCGCAGGGAGCTGTGTTTTTGGTAAACAGTCGCCAAGAAAACTTTAGCTGCGGGCCCGTCCAGATATCGGATTTCAGAAATCAGATATCAGAAAAAATCTGAAAGCTGACGTCCGAAGTCCGACATCCGACGAGTCAGGGCATATTGCAAACTTACGCCCAGCTTTTTTGCCGAGTTCCTTAGGGACCAATCACTCGTTGGCCTTAGGCTTCTCGCCTCACCCACCTGTGTTGGTTTTGGTACGGATTCTTTTTAAATAATCTTAGAAGCTTTTCTGGGAAGGCTCTTCGGTAAAGTTCAACCGCCTAAACGGCTGTTCTGTCTTTCTCCGAACTTTTGGTCGAACCTGAGACTGCCGGATTTACCAAACAGTCAGTTCTGGAAAATAACAACGCAAATCCATTAATGCGCTTTACCTTTTTTCCTCCGTCACTCCGTCGATTTAAAAAGAAGGGCTGGAATATTAACCAGCTGTCCATCATCTGCGCTTTTCAGCATCGACTTAGGACCGCCTAACCCTGGATCGATTGTCGTTGTCCAGGAAACCTTGGGTTTACGGCCTGCCGGTTTTTCACCGGCATTGTAGGTTACTCATGCCAACATTCTCACTTCTGTACGCTCCACTCCGCCTCACGGCTGAAGCTTCAGTGCATACAAAACGCTCCTCTACCACTTGTTTCGCAAAGCGAAACAAATCTCCAGCTTCGGTACCTTACTTAGCCCCGCTAAATTTTCGGCGCAACCAGCCAATCAGATATCGGATTTCAGAAATCAGATATCAGAAAAAATCTGAAAGCTGACGTCCGAAGTCCGACATCCGATATGGCAGTGAGTTGTTACACACTCTTTAAAGGATGGCTACTTCTAAGCCAACCTCCTGCCTGTCTTCGGCTGATCACTACCTTTTACACTGAGTAAGGATTTAGGGACCTTAGCTGGGAGTCAGGGTTCATGCCCTTTTGACTCATGCCCTTTTGACCATGGAGCTTAGACCCCACAGTCTGACTGGTTATCAATAATCACAGTATTCGGAGTTTGACTGAGACAGCGAGATTTCTCCCTGACAGTCTCAACCAGTGCTCTACCCCCATGATTAGTTAAAATAACCGCTAGCCCTAAAGCTATTTCGAGGAGAACCAGCTATTACCAAGCGCGATTAGCTTTTCACTTCTACTCTCAGATCATCCCAGGGCGTTAAACGACCCACGAGTTCGGACCTCCTCCAACCTTTCGGAAGGACTCATCCTGTCCAAGAGTAGCTCGCCTGGCTTCGGGTCTTTTCTTAATGCTATGTAAATATGCTCAAAGCTTTGAGAACATATTTACGGCGCGCTATTAACACTTGCTTTCGCTATACCTTCTCTCCCTACGGGAGATTAAATTAAGCATTAAGAAAAACTCGTTGGCTCATTCTTCAATAGGCACCCCGTCACCCCGCCTTGCGGCAGAGCTCCGAGTCCTTGTAGGCATAATGGTTTCAGTTTCTATTTCACTCCCTTAACCAGGGTTCTTTTCACCTTTCCCTCACGGTACTAGTTCACTATCGGTGTAGAAGAGTATTTAGCCTTGCGAGTATAGTTCTCGCGGATTCCCCCGACGCTCTCGTTTGTCGGGGTACTTGGGAACCAAATTGATTTGTTTTTTAAGTTTCGAGTACAGGACTATCACCTTCTTTGGTTGTTCTTTCCAGAACATTTTTCTACCAAAAAAACAAATGTTGTTATCTGGCCCCGCAACCCCATCTCGCACTCCGCGCGAGAGAATCAAGATTTACGATTCAGGAATTAAGAGTTTTTCTTAAATCTTAAATCATTATTCTTAAATCTCTTGTGCGAAGCACAAGTGGTTTGGGCTCTTCCCCTTTCGCTCGCCGCTACTTAGGGAATGAATAGCTCACTTCACTATCGCGAAATGTCTGATTTGAAATCGTCACGAGTTGCGATAGTGAAATGTGTTATCTTGTTTTCTTTTCCTCTGGGTACTGAAATGTTTTACTTCCCCAGGTTCGCTCAGTCCGACTTAAAGTCGGAAGTTATTGAGATTTGTCTCAATAGAGTTTCCTCATTCGGAGATCTCCGGATCAAAGCCTGTTAAGCGGCTCCCCGAAGCTTTTCGCAGCCACACCACGTCCTTCGTCGCCTCTTCTACCCAAGGCATCCACCATCTGCCCTTAATTAAATGCGAATGCCTGCTTAAACCTCAATTCACAATGATTTCTTTTCCAAGATTAGTTCTGTTAAGCAGTGCGGTTGAACGCAAAAAATACGAAAAGACGTAAAAAATCTTGCGTTCCCAGAACCTTAGCCAAGTCTGCCATCCGCCGATTGGCGAAGCCAGAGCCGGCATCATTGTGATTAGTTATCAACTTAAATTGTTAACGTGCTTTAAAAAATAAAATCCGCTTTCTAGGAAAGCGGTTCAAAAACTCCACCAAAAAACAGGTCAAGTATTTTTTCGCCTTCCTAGATACTGATTTTTTCTCATGTAAGTTGTGTCCAGATTATAGCAAAATACAGTGATTTGTCAATGTATTTAGAAGATTCAGCCCCTTACTCTGCCAAAGCTGTTTATCTCCCGGGTGCCGCCGGGATTTGCCGGAGAAAACAGCCAGCCAGCCTGGTTCAAGTCTTCAAATAAGGCCTTGCCAGCTGATTTTGTGGCGTGGAAAACAATGATTCGGCCCTGCTCACTTTGAGTCGGCAACTTAATTTCATAAACTAAAGCCACGTGTTCAATGGTTTTAGTTTCGTCGTCTTTTTTGTGGAAAAACACCAAGTCGCCTTGTTTTAAATCGCTTAACTCGATTTTTTCACAGACCATTGCCTGCCATCTGGACTTTCTCGGCAGCCAGATGCCCCTGGTTTCGTAAAAAATCTTTTGCACCAGGGCTGAACAATCAAAGCCGTTTTTCTTTGAGCCGCCGCCAATTTGGTATTTCACGCCTTCAAGCTCTCGGCAAGCTTCCTCAAAGCCGCTGATTTTCGCGGATTCAAACGCTGATTTTCGCAGATAATCTTCTGGATTCAAAATGTCTAACTTTTTTAATCCCTCAAGATTTTTCAGCCAGCCGATCGGGCCTCGGGGGGCCTGCATTCCGAAAGAATGGTAAACGACAACGCAATAAGAACTGCGTCCTTGCGGTTTAAACACGCGAACCAATTGATTCTGATAAATATCATTTGTCGTGTCAGTAAAAGCAGTTTCTAAATCCTTGTCCATAATGCTTTGGTACTCTTCTTGACCCAGTCTTTGTTCAACATCAATCTGGCCTGCTTCCACAATGTAAAAATCTCCAATAGCGTCATCTGTCTCAAACGAAACAATTTCTATGTCCTTGATGTTTTCTTTGACTAAAATCTTCCTGGCGATTGACGCCAGTTTTTCAATCATTAAAATTATTTGAGTGTTCTGCCCTGACGATTCTGTCGGGGTCCCGACTTTACGTCGGGATTCATGCCAAAAAAGCTCGCCGTAGCGAGTCTTTTGCTGTTCAAAAAAATCCTGTAAAGATTTTGGTAAATCCACTTCCATTTTCTACTTTCTAACCTCTGTTCTCAAAACTCATCGCCAGACATCTCCACCGGCGGAATCAATGTTTCGTCAACCGGCAAAATGAAGGAAAACGTCGAGCCGCGCTTTTCAATTGATTTAACAGAGATGTCGCCGCCGTGTCTTTTAATAATGTTTCGGGCAATGAAAAGCCCCAGGCCCGAGCCTTCAGTTTCTTTTTTCAAGGTGTTTTCAGCGCGGAAAAATTTGGTGAAAAGCCGGGGAATCGCTTCAGCCGGAATGCCGATGCCCGTATCTTCAATTAAAACCTGCAAATAAGGCTTGTCTTTGAGCGGCTCGATTCTGACTCTGACCTCGCCGTTCTCAACGTTGTATCTGACAGCATTGTCAATCAGGTTCTGGAACGCCATCGTGATTTTTGCCCGATCTATTTTAATCAGCGGCAGCTGAACTTCCGGCTTGTAAAAAATCAGCTTGACGCCGTATTTCTGGGCGATTTCTTTGTAAGTCCCCAAAGCTTCCTGAACCAGTGAAATCAGATCGGCTTTTTCCATTTGATAACCAAACTTACCTTCTTCAATCTTGGAAACGTCAAGCAAGTCATCCACCAGCTTAATCATTTTTTGAATCACCTCAAGGTTCTGCTGATAAACCTCTTTTTGCTGCTCATTCAGCGGTCCGAGCTCGCCCTTGACAACTGATTCAGCCGCCCAGTGAAGTCCGGAAAGCGGCGTTCTTAATTGGTGCGCGGCAATGGTGATGAACTCTGACTTGGTTCTCAAAAGCTGAATCTCACGCGAACGGTCGCGGATAATCTTAATAAAGCCCAAAAGATTCCTTTCCCCGTCAAAAATCTGGTTGGTCGTCACTTCCAGATAAAGTTCCCGCGGCTCGGAAAAAGAAATATCCACCACCTGCGGATAACTGGCCACGGTTTTCTTGATTAATGTCGGCGCCAAAGACGGAAAAATCACCGTCGCGATGACTTTCAGTTTTTCATTATTCGCCCAGTCCGGACTGACTTTTTTGTTCAAGACTTCTTCTTTCCTGATTCCGCAGATAATCTCGGCGGCGTCGTTCATTGACCAGACATTAAAGCTCGGGTCATAAGCAATCACGCCTTCGGACAGGCTGTTGATAATCGCCGAGTTCTGGTTTTTTTCCAACCGCAAGGCAAAGTTTATTTTTGCCAAAGAAAGTGCGCTGAACACCAGCCAGATTAAAAAAACCAAAGACGCCAAAGTAATCACCAGGGCGACAAAAAACGGCGCCCAGACAAAAACAATCACCGCCTCAATCAAAAACACCGCCAAAAAAAACTTCGGCAGAACCATCTCTTTCAGATTAAGGTAAGAAATCAATCTGTTCATAAAATTTCCCAGCGAATAACGAATCTCTAACTAATATACGAATCTACGAATCAAATTCCCCTGCGACTATTCGTTTATTTGTAAATTCGTATTAATTCGTAATTCGCTGAAGTTAGTCCACTTCGGCCCAGGTTTTACCGACATGGCTTTCAACCAGAACGGGCACGGTGTCCTGAAAAACACCTTCCATAACTGATTTTATCTCCGGCAAAATCTGATTGATTATCTCATCTTTTATCTCAAACAACAATTCATCGTGAATCTGTAAAATCATTCTGGCTTTGCCTTGATACTCCGGCAAAATCTCCCCGGCAATCTTAATCATGGCTTTTTTAATGATGTCCGCAGCCAGACCCTGCAAAGTCAGGTTCAAAGCCATGCGCTCGGCTTGAGCGACCAGCTGCGGCCGGCCTGAATAAATCCCCTGGAGATACCGGCGGCGGCCAAAAACTGTTTCCACATAACCATTTTCGCGCAAAAACCCAAGGGTTTTATCTATGTAATTTTTCAACCCCGGAAAGTTATGGAAATAATCGTCAATAAAAATCCTGGCTTCGTCCTGCGAAACCTTGGCAGTCTGCGCCAAAGACCGAACGCCCATGCCGTACAAAACGCCAAAGTTCAGGGCTTTGGCCTGGAATCTTTGCTCACTGGTGACTTCATTTAAAGGCTTATTCCAAATTAACGACGCGGTTAACCGGTGAATGTCCTGACCGGACAAAAAAGCTTTAATCATGTTTTTGTCTTTTGACAAGCTGGCCGCGAGCCTCAACTCAATCTGAGAATAATCAAAAGAAACCAGGCTGAATCCATTTTCGCTCAAAAAAGCTTTTCTCAGGTCATTTGCCAAAGCCACGTGTTTGGGAATATTTTGCAGGTTGGGCGCTTCGCTTGCCAGCCTGCCGGTGGCGGTGCCGGTTTGCAAAAAAGTCGTGTGAAGCCTTTTGGTTTTTTGATTGATAAATTCGGGCAAGGTTTTCACATATGTGTTCAAAAGCTTTGCCAGTTCGCGCCATTCAAGAACATCGCTGACAATTTCGTGCTGGGATTCGATTTTTTCCAAGGTCTCCGAATCAGTCGAAAAATATCCGCTTTTGAGCTTTCGGGATTTTTTTGACGGCAGTTTCAGTTTTTGGTAAATGACCGCCGAAAGCTCTTTGGGAGAATTGAGGTTAAGTTTTTCGCCGGCCAGTTCAAAAATTCTTTGTTCAATTTTTCCAAGTTTTTTTTCAACCTCTTTTCTGAATTCACCCAAAAACTTCTCATCAATCAAAACGCCGTTTTTTTCCATCTGAAAAAGAACCTGAATTAGCGGCATCTCTATTTCGCGGTATATTTTTTTGATTTCCTGAACCGCATCAAGTTTGCGGAAAAGACCGATAAACTGTTCAATCAAGTTTTCCGCGTCAAATTCCTGTTTCAAAAAGCGCTTAACCAGTTTCTCCACGCGGTAATCGGAAAGCTCGGAATCAGCCAGCCAGCCGAGAATCTTCAAATCAAAAACTTCAAAAAACTCGGGGTTCTGTTTTTCAAAAAGGCGGTTGGAAAACAGCTCGAGTCCGTGTAAAAGGCTTTTGAAATCAAAAACAATCTTAACCACTTTTTCGTCAGGCAAAATGTCTTTGAAATAACTTTTCAGCTCCGCCAAAGAAACCGTGGTCTTAAAGACACCGTCAGAAACAAAAAAGATTTCTAGGTCTTTTTGCACCAGAAAAATCTCGGAAAAAGAGCCGGATTTCTTAAAAAACTTTTCCGAAGAAAGCTCTTTGAGCTTTGGCAGAGCGCTTTTTTCAAGCGCTTCGGTTTTTGATTCAAAACCGACTCTTTTCAAAAGCGACCGGAAACCCAGCTCTTCAAAAAAATCCGCCAGCTCCCGGGAATGAAGTTTTTCCCTTTGAAAAGAAAAGTCTTTGTCTTTGACAAGCAGGTTTCTTCTGATGGTCGCTAAGTCCTTGAAAAGAAAAGCGTTTTTTTCCTCTTCTTTGAGCTTTTCCGAGATTTTTTCATTCAATTTTCCTTTCTGTCGCGCGGCAAAGATTTTTTCCAAACTGCCGTATTCCAAAATCAAGTTTGTCGCGGTTTTCGGACCAATGCCCAAAACCCCGGGAATATTGTCCGAAGCGTCACCAGCCAGGGCTTTAAAGTCCGGAAGCAAAGCCGGAACAAAACCGTATTTTTCCACGACCGCTTTTTCATCATAAATCACGGTATCAGTAATGCCTTTTTTCAATGAAAACATCCTGACCCGGTCACCCACCAGCTGCAAAAGGTCATTGTCGCCGGAAAGAATGACAATTTCAGACTTTTTGTCTTTCAAAAGGCTGGAAACTACGGAGCCAACCGCATCGTCGCCGTCGTGCTCCGGAAAAGAAATCATTTTAACGCCCAAAATTTCCAAAAACTGCTTGACGCGCCCGACCTGTGAATAAAAATCTTCGCCTTTGTCTTCGCGCTGAGCTTGATAGTCTGAATAAAGCTCGTTCCTGAAAGTTTTTCCGCGAAGGTCAAAACAAGCAACAACGCCATCGGGAGAAAAATCCGAAATAATCTTCAAAAACATTGAGCAAAAGCCGTAAATTGCGCCCGAAGCTTCGCCGGATTTGGTCATAAAACCCGGCATGGCGTGATAAGCCCGGTGAATCAGTCCAAAAGTATCAATGACAACAATCTTCATAAAGAAAAAATCATTTTAATTATAAATTTATTCAATGGTTATTTTGCGTTTGTTTCCGCCAAGATGTTCAAACTTCAGCCAGACAGTGTTTTTTGGCAGAAGTTTTTTCACTTTTTCCGCCCACTCCAAACAAACAATGTTTTCATTGTTTTTCACAATCTCTTTCAGTCCCAGGTACTCAAAATCAGGCTGTTCCAGCCGCCAGCAATCAACATGCCAGAAAAATCTCTTGTCCGGCGCGGCCTTGGCGAAGCGGGATTTTTTTCTCTTCTCAGGAATCAAAAACGACTTCATGACAACAAAGGTCGGGCTGATGACGCGGTCTTTGATTTTCAAAGCTTTTGCCAGAGTCTGGATAAAACAGGTCTTGCCAACGCCAAGATTGCCGGTCAGAGCCAGAATCAGGGGCTGGTCAAGGTTTTTGAACTTTAAAATGAAAGCTCTGGCAAGCTTTCGCGTTTGCTCCGGCGACTCTGAAAAAAACTCAAGTCTCATTAGATTATTTTAACACTTTGCCGACAGTGGCTGCCGTCCCCTGTTGTTTCAACGCTAAAAATTGGAAATTGGAGTTTTTAAAGTTATAATTTCTTATTATGGCGCTTTATTTTTCGCATCTTGAAGAAGCCCGGGCTGAAGACCTGGCTCAGAAAAAAGCTGACAAGCTCAAGCTTGAGTACTTGTCAATGAAAAGTTTGCCGGTCAACACCGAAGCTTTGAAAATCATTCCTTATCAAAAAGCTAAAAATATCCGGGCTTTGGTTTTTGACAAAAAACTCCGCGAGTTCAGCATGGCCGCGGTTGACCCGGAACAAAAACCCGTCCAGGACCTGATTAAAGAAATAAAAAAGTTCGGCAAGCTCAATGTTTTCGTTGTTTCTGATCTGGCGCTGGAAAAATATCTTGAAAACTACCAGCTGATTCCAAAGTCGCGCGAAGCCATCACCGGCGAAATTCCGCTGACGCAAAAAGCGGTCCAGGCTGTCGGCGAACAGCCAGACCACAAAAAATTCCTTGAGTCTTATTTTTCCGAAGACTACGACGTTTCCGAAATCATCAACTGGCTGATTGCTTACGCCATGTTCACCGAAGCTTCCGACCTTCACATTGAACCGAAAGAAAAACTGATTGTTTTGAGATACCGCATTGACGGCATTCTTTATCCGATCGCCGAGATGCCTTTGAACATCGGACGAAAGATTGTTGACCGGTTCAAACTTACGAGCCAGATCAGCCTGAATATCAGAAACGTTCCCCAGGACGGCCGCTACACCATTAAAATGGAAGATGCTTCAATTGAGGTCCGCGTCTCAACGATTCCCGGGCCGGAAGGCGAAAACATTGTCATGCGTTTTCTGAACCCGAAAACCATTGGCCTGGAACTGGAAAATCTCGGGCTTCGCGAAGCAGACGAACAAATTTTAAATCGCGAGATTAAAAAACCGAACGGCCTGATTATTGTCACTGGCCCGACTGGCTCCGGAAAAACCACCACGCTTTACGCTTGTTTGAAACGGGTCGCCAACCAGGAAAACAAAGTGATTACACTTGAAGATCCGATTGAGTACCGCATTCCTTTGATTGAACAAACTCAGGTTGAATCAAAAGAAGGCTACACTTTCGCTTCCGGCCTGCGCGCGATTCTGCGCCAAGACCCGGACGTGATTTTAGTCGGCGAAATCAGGGATCAGGAAACCGCGGAAATCGCCATGCACGCGTCTTTGACCGGCCACCTCGTTTTTTCCACCATCCATACCAATGACGCCAGCGGCACGGTTCCAAGGCTTTTGGAGTTCAAGGTCAAGCCGGAGATTATTTCCGCGGCCATGAACCTGGTGATTGCCCAAAGGCTTGTCCGGCGGCTTTGCCAGACTTGCAAGCAGGAAACAAAGATTGAGCCAAAGCTGAAACAAAAAATCAGTGAATTTCTCAAGCAGGAAGCTCCCCTGGTTAAAAACCTTGATGAGCTTCTGGCAAAAAACGTTTTTTATGCTCCGAAAGGATGTCAAGTTTGCGGCCAAAAAGGCTACAAAGGCAGGGTCGCGGTTTTTGAGATGATTTTAATCAATGACGAGATGCAAAACCTGATTCATGCCGACGCGAACGAAGTTGCCATCAGAAATCTTGCCAGAAAATCAGGCTCCTTGTCTTTAATGGCAGACGGCATGATTAAAGTTTTGCAGGGCGTGACTGATCTGGATGAGCTGGAAAAAGTCGTCGGACCGTTTCGATAGACGCGAAACACGTATTGTTTTATCCGGAAAACCAGGCTATTTTCTGGCTCTTGACAAATCTGGGTTTTCTGCTACAATTCGGTTTAGACATTTCGAGGCAACTTACCCCTTTGACTTTGCTGATTAAAGGGGTGAGTTAAGGGAAATCTTTATCGGTACTTTGGCTCAGGCTGGGGTATTCGTGAACCTCTCTCTTTAATCTTTTGCCTCGAAATGCCTGTCCCTCATCTTTCATGGGGGATTTATTTTTTAAGAGCAAATCTGAAACCTTGTGTTAAAATGAGCTAGATAAATCCCACACTTAACCAAAGACTAGTCTTCTTCGAATATGAATATTGAAACACGCTTAAACAGCTTAACTTCCAACAAGAGCCTGTCCAGGCTGTCTTGGCTTATTAAAACACGAAGACGAATTCATATTTGTCTTTGTTAAGTGTGGGATGAAAACTCCAAAAAACCCGGAAGACAAAGTTTTAGACTCGCTTTTAAGGCCAAAAACCTGGTCTGACTTTATTGGCCAGGAAAAAATCAAATACTCGCTGAAAATCATGCTTGATTCGGCGAAAAAAAGGCAAGCGAGCTGCGACCATATTCTGTTTTACGGGCCGTCTGGGGTCGGCAAAACCACTTTGGCTCATTTAATCGCCCAGGAGCTTTCCGGAAAAATGACCCGGACTTCCGGCCCGGCCATCAAAAAAATCGGCGACATGGCCGCACTTTTAACAAATCTTGAAGACAACGAAATCCTGTTTATTGACGAAATTCACCGGCTGAACAAACAGATTGAAGAGGTTTTGTATCCGGCGATGGAATCAAGCCGGCTTAATTTAATGATTGGCAAAGGCGTTTCCGCAAGAAACATTGAGCTCAACCTGCCAAGATTCACCTTGGTCGCGGCGACCACCAGACCAAGCCTGCTTTCTTCGCCCTTGAGAAACAGGTTCGGTTCAATCAACCACCTTGATTTTTACGAAGACAAAGAAATCAAACAAATCATCAGACGTTCGGCCGAGATTCTAAAAATCAGACTTGATGAAAAAGCCGTCGAAGTCCTGGCAAAAGCCAGCCGGGCAACGCCCAGAGTCGCCAACCGAATCTTGAAAAGAACCTGGGACCTGGCGATTGTCCGGGAGCTACCGGAAATAACCAGAGCCATGGCGGAAGAATCTTTGAAAATCCTGAATATTGACGAGTTTGGCCTGGAGTGGGGCGACCGCAAGCTCCTTGAATTGATTGTCAAAAAATACCGCGGCGGGCCTGTCGGCATCCAAACAATCTCTGCGGCCCTGAACGAAGAAAAAGACACAATTGAACAGGTTTTTGAACCATATCTTCTGAAAATCGGTTTTCTTGAACGGACAAATCGCGGTCGGGTTGCCACAAAATCAGCCCTGGAGCGTTTCGGTTGAGTAAAACAGTTTGTTGATAGAATATGAAAACTTTCTTAAAATTTATTCTACTTTCTATTCTTCTGGCTTCGCCAGATCTCGCAAAGCGAGACTATTTTCTATTTTCTGATTTTGCTTTCGCGGCGACAGTCTCTTTAAGAATCAATGAAATTATGTACAGCCCTCCAGGACAAGGCTCTGACAAAGAATGGGTTGAGCTTTACAACTTTGGCGACAAAGAGATTGAGATTTTCGGCGGCGTCTCCAAAAACTCCTGGGTTTTTGTCGACTCTTCCGGAGCCCATTTTCTGGCAAAAGAGCCTTTGCGTGGCAGCTTAATCATCAAACCGAAAGAGTTTTTGATTCTTGCCAATAACGCCGAAGAGTTTTTAAAATCGCATCCGAATTTTTCCGGCAATCTGGCTGACACCACCATGAGTCTGCCGGACAGCTATGGTTTCATCCAGATAAAAAACGAACAAGGGGTTGCCGTCTCTCAGGCTCTTTGGTCGCAAAACCTCGGCGCCAATGCCAACAATCGGACACTGGAGTTCACGAAAAATATTTTTCGTGAAAGCTTGAGGGACTACGGCAGCCCCGGTGAAGAAAACTCTGTTGAAAACGTGGTTCTGCCGCCAGCGCCCTCTCCCGTCATTTCTTCGCTGCCAAAACCCTTGGCTTCGCCGACTCCCCAGCCAAAACCAAAAACCGGCAAAGTTGTTTTGAATGAGATTTCTTACAATCCCGGCCAGGGCAGCCAGGCTTGGGTTGAACTGAAAAATCAGGAAACAAAAGAAATTGACCTTTCCGGCTGGAAAATTGTCCAGCTGCAAAAGAAAGGCGAAACCTTTATCCAGGGAACCGTAAAGCCGAACGGTTTTTTCATGGTCAATCTTCCAGGATTGAACAAAAACTCGGAAACCGTTCAGATTTTTGACTCGGAAAACAAAAAAATCTTTGAGGTCAGATACTCAAGCCCGATTCCGCTTGACTGGTCAGCGGCAAGATTTGAAGATTCCATCTGGAAAATCACTTCCCGGCCGACGCCGGAAAAAGAAAATATTTATTTCGTTCCCCAGGAAATCAAACAAAACTTCGTTCCCCAGGAACTGATTCCAATGATTAGTTTTGAAAACTCAAGCAAAGTCTTGACCAACCAGAATCCGCCGGACAAAAACCTGCTGATTTTGAAAGGTTTGGCTTTAAGCTTTCTGCTTTCTCTTTGCTTTGTCGCCCTGAAGAAAAAACTAACCCTGTAACGCTCAGATGTCCGGACATTCAAAATGGGCAAAACTCAAGCACTCAAAACCCCTGGTTGACGCCAAAAAGTCAAAAAACTTTTCCAAACACTCAAATTTAATCGCCATTGCCGCCAAGCAGGGCGGAAACCCGGATCCGAAACTCAACCCCTACCTGAAAGAAGCAATTGAAAACTCCCGCCAGGTCAATCTGCCGCAGGACAATATTGAACGGGCAATCAAAAGAGGTTTGGGTCTGATTCCGGGAATTATTTTTGAAGAGCTGACAATTGAAGCTTACGGGCCCGAAGGTGTTGCTTTAATCATCAAAGCCGCCACGGACAACAAAAATCGGACCATCCCCGAAATCAGGAAAATTCTTTCCCAAAGCCACGGTTCAATCGCCGACTCGGGCTCAGTGCTCTGGCTTTTCCAGGAAATCGGCAGATTTGAAATTGATAAATCCGTCTGGGACAAAAACTCCGGAATTGAGCTTGAAGTAATTGACGCCGGCGCTACTGATGTTTTTCCGGACGAAAATTCAATGACTGTTCTGACCGGCAAAGAAAGCTTTGAAAATCTGAAAAAACTTTTCCGTTCAAAATCAGTTAATTTTGAGGCCGAACTTGGTTATCAAGCCGCTACTGAAATTGAGGTGAAAAACAAAGACGCTGCGGAAAAGATCATCCAGCTGGTGGAAAATCTTGAAGAAAGAGATGACGTCGGCTCGGTTTACACTAACGCCAAGATTGAATGACGCTAAAAAACGAAAAAATCATTATCGGCATTGACCCAGGCACCAAAAGAATCGGCTTTGGCGTTGTTGCCATTGCCGGCAAACATATCAGATTCCTTGACGCTGGTTTGTTAAAACCGAAAAAGCAGGACTTCTTGACTCCGGCAAAAGAACTGGTCGGGCTTTTGAAAAAACACCGGCCGGAAACGCTTTGTATTGAAAAAGTTTATTTTTCAAAAAATGTCCGAAGCGCCATTTCGGTTTCGGAAATCAAAGGCGCTTTAACGCTTGAAGCGGAAAATCAAGGCTTGGAAATCGTTGAGATCTCGCCGACAGAAGTCAAGAGCGCGCTCACTGGATATGGCCAGGCCGACAAAACCTCTGTCAGAAAAATGGTTTTTAAAATAATCGCGCCGCCGAAAAATTTGTTTTCCAGAGACGCGATTGACGCTTTGGCAATTGCCATCGCCGGCGAGATGAAAAATAAATCAGAAAAGTTATTAACCATTGACAAATCCCCCATATTTGGTAAAAAAACATTTAATTAGCAATACAATATGACAACAGACATTTTGTGGAAAACAGCGCTGGCAATTAAAAACAAGGAAGAAGACGAGGTCTTAACTCCGGACGCTCCGGAAGAAGAGGATTCCGAACTCGACGAAGGCGACGAAGACCTTTTTGGCGAAGTTAATCTTGACGAAGATTTGGAAGAAGTTGAAGAAAGCAAACTTGAC
>Ga0076039_121_pt1 | contig 14776 bp, 15 predicted proteins | sample RifGroB1_FD_68136 | JGI IMG/M metagenome (GOLD analysis project Ga0076039, IMG submission 68136) | Parcubacteria bacterium GW2011_GWB1_45_10
CTGGAACTTTCCTGGGCGATTATCGGCTTGATATAGTCGTTGGCAATGAACGGGTTAAGCTTTGAAAGCACCCAGGTGGCGACATTGCCCAGGCTGAACTCGCCCGAAGCTTTTTCCGCTTCTTTCTGCCAGAAATGGACAACCACTGGGTCGGGACAGCGTTCAAGTAATTGGTTGCGGAAAATTCTGTCGGAAAAAACCCGCGGTAAATCAAGCAGTGTCGGTTTCATGACCGTGTCGTTCAAAAGAAGGAAAATCGCGTTTTTGAAGTACTGTTCAAACATCGGGCCGCCGACTTCCGCCAGGTTGTAAATCTTGCCGATAATCTCCAAAAGTTCGTTGGCAATGAAAGTTTTTTGTTCCGGCTGGCTGCGGTCATATTCCAGAAGATTGTAGCCGATTGGATGTTCGGTGTCCGCCGGATTGAAATAAATCACGTCCTGCTTCCTTGATTCTGGCACCAAGCCAAGAATGTCCCGGGCGTCGTTGCCGTGCGGGTCAATGAACGCCAGGCCTTCGCTGTTTTCCATGTCCTGCTTGATTAAATGCTTCAAAAAGCTGGTTTTGCCGGTGCCTGTCTGGCCAATGACATACATATGCCTGAATCTGTCTGATAAAAGCATTCTGACGGGTTTTTTCTGACCGCGGTACAGGGAGTTGCCCAAAACCAAGCCTTGCTGAGGCAGTTCCAAAGGCGGCTGGGCGGTTCTTGACCGCGTCCGTTTGATTTTCGTGGTTTCAATCATCTGGCTTGTCGGCAGATGAGCCAAGGTCGCGAGCTCAAGCGTGGACAAAATCAGTTTGTTTTTGTCGCGAAAGTTTCTGAAAGAAAAATCAAAGATCTCTTTTTCTTCTTCTTTGCCGGAAAGTTTTTTCAGGCTCAAGGAGTTGCCTTTGGGATTTGCCAGCTGCGGCAGGATTGATTCAACCTGGTTCAGCAGACTTTCGGCTTTCTGCAAGTTCGGACAGGAAGACACAAGCCTGATATTCACTTCAAGTAAAGGTTTGGCAACCTTGTTTTCAACGCCTTCAACCAGGTCAGCGTCGCTATTTTTATTTTTTTCTTTGTCGGTTTTTTCTTCTGGTTTTTCCGGAACAAATGATTTGCCCAAGGTGTCGGCAAACTGTCCAGCGCCGGTTTGTCCGGCTTTAGCCAAAGCTTGTTCCAGGGATTCGCCTTTTCTGAGTTCACTACCGACGGTTTTAAACTGTTTGGCGGTTTTGGCGTCGGCTTTTTTGAAAATAATCTGCAGACCAATGCCGTCGCCTTCTTTGGCAAGAGTGGAAAATGTGTTCATCACCGGCAAAAGAAAATCTTCGGGTAAAGACTCAAAAGTTTTAATCGGCAGGATTGCCGGCCGTTCTTGTTTGAAAACCGCGGCCAGGCTGGTTCCTTGGGGATTGAAAATATTGTAATCGTCAACTTTGTCAATCTCCGCTCCGGGCCAAAAAGCCTGGATTTGCTGGATTAAAGAATCCATTTCGGTTTCCGCGGCGGCAAAATAAAGGTTGACGTCTTCGCCGATGTTGTGGACGGCAAACTCCATGACCACCGGAAGCTTGAAATTGGCAAGCGAACCCAGAAGCTGTTCGGAAACCGCAACCTCTTGTTTCCAGTCTTTCTTGTCTTTTTCGCCTGGTTTGTAAAGGCTGACCAAAACCACCCGGTAATCAAGCGAGCTTCGCAAAAGTTTTTTTTCGCTCAAAAGACTCATGAAATACCAGGCCGCCAAAGCGCCGGAAACGCCGAAAACCAGAAAAAATATCAAAAACTCAAGCATTTTCCCTTGATTTTATCTCTGAATAAAACTTGTTGACCAGCTCGTCGTGGAAAGCGTCAATTAAAAAAGCATTGCCCATGTTTCGGACTTCCTGGACGGCTTTTGTCAGCCCTTTTTCAAAAGCTGTCCGGATTAAAGCGTCAATCGCATACTGGTATTTTTCCCGAGCTTCGCTTTTTTCAAGCGGTTTTTCCGCAGCCTTGGCGGACGCGTCTTTATCTGCCTGGGTTGTCTGGTCCTGGGAAACAGCTTGAAACCTTTCCGCAATCACCTGTTTCAAAACTTCTTTTTCTTTCTCCGGCGTCATCTCGCCTTCAGCCGCGCCAAGCCGCGTTTGATATTCTTGCTGAATTTTTTCCAGATCGGGATGAAAATTTTCTTGAGGCATAGGTTTAAATCGATTGTTATTTGATAAATTATACCACCCCTAACGAAGTTTGTAATAAGCTTTGTCTTTGTACCTCAAATCCAGGTATTCCAAGCCGTCAAACTTTCCCTGCAGCTCTTTTCCCAGCACCAGGCTCATGTTTTCAAACACGGTTTCCGGCGCCAGGCTGAGCTCTGACAGGATAAACCAGCCGTCTTCCGTGATTAACTTGATGAACCTGGCTTCAAAATAATCTTTTTCTATGACCCCGGATCTGATTGGCACAGTTGCTTGCGCCAGTTCTTTGAATCGGGAAACAAACCCGACCATCTCTTTTGAAAGATACAGTTTTCCCAAAACCATTTTCCTGCCGGAAAAATCCTGAATCAAAAAAGCGTTTTCCGGCTCAAAGTTCGGATAAAAAGCCGTGCCGGTTTCGTCAACTGAAAAACAGAGTCGGACAAGAACTTCGCCATCAATACCTTCAACTGCTTCACTGGTTTGGCAGAGCCGCAGCGCGGTTTTTCTGATTTCGCCTTTGGCGGATAAAGTTTGGCTTTGAAAATCGTAAACAAAACCGAAAGATTTGAAAAGCGGATAGTTTTCAAGAAGCTTTTGGCTGGTTTTGTTTTTGTTGAAAAGCAGAATGTTGTTTCCCGGGATAAAACCGAATTTTCTGGTTGACATTTCGTTCCACAAGGCTTCGGTGATTTTTTCTTTTTCCGAATCTTCAACGCCGGCGTCAACGTTTTTCACCAGAAAATATTTCACAAATCCCAAAAAATAAACCAGTCCGCCAAACAAAACCAGCAAACCCAAAAGCGAAAGCAGTTTTGCGAGCTTTCGGCGTTTTCTTTGTTTGAGATAAGAATCCCTGGTGGCCATGCCAAAAATCAAACGCTTTTAAGGACGTTTGATTGTTTCGATTCCCATGTACGGAATTAAAACTTCCGGGACTTTAATTGAACCGTCTTTTTGCTGGCAGTTTTCAAGAATCGCGACCAAGTGCCGGTCAGTCAATCCTGTGGCGGAAATGGTGTGCGGATACGCAAGCGAACCGTCAGCTTTCCTGTACCTGATGTTCAGCCTTCTTGTCTGAAAATCCGTCAGGTTTGTGTTTGAAGTGACTTCGCGATATTTGTTCTGGCCCGGAAACCAGGCTTCAATATCGTATTTTTTGTACCCCGGAGCGCCAAAGTCGCCAACGCAGATTAAAACCACCCGGTATGGGATTTTCAGGGCTTTGAGCAAAGCTTCTTCATGCTGGAGGCACTTTTCGTGCCATTCCTGCGAAGTTTCCGGGGTTGAAAAAACAATCTGTTCAACTTTCATAAACTCATGGACGCGGAAAATCCCCCGCGTGTCTTTGCCGTAAGACCCGGCTTCGGTGCGAAAGCATTCCGAGTAAGCAGAATAAAGCTTTGGCAGGTCGTTTTCCGCAAGAATCTCGTCTGCGTGGTAACCGACCAAGGTTTGCTCGGAAGTGCCGATCAAAGCCAGGTCTTCTTTACTACTTGAAGGCTGGCTGAGCTGATAAATGTCATCGGCGAAAAACGGCAGATACCCGGTGCCGAAAAGAGTTTTTTCCCTGGCAACATGAGGCGTGGCCATAACCGTGAAACCGTTCTGACGCAGATAATCAAACGCGAAGCTGATTAAAGCCAGCCTCAGTCTGACGCCTTCGTTTTTCAGGAAATAAAACCTTGCCTGGGCGACTTTGGCGGCCCGTTCAATGTCTATAATATCCAGAGCTTCGCCGAGTTCCTGGTGGTCTTTGGCTTCAAAATCAAACTTTGGCGGCTCGCCCCAGTATTTTATCGGCTGGTTATCTTCGTCGCTTTTGCCATCGGGGACAACCGGGTCAAGCATGTTCGGCATCCAAGACATCCGGTCAAACAGCTCTTTTTCCGTCTGCGCCAGTTCTTTTTCTTTGGCGCCGATGGTTTCGGAAAGTTTTTTCAATTCCTTGATTTTTTCCGGCGTCGGCTTTGTTTTTGATTCTTTGTTTTGCTCGGCCCTTAACTGGTCAAGCTTGGTCTGGATTGATTTTCTTTTGTCGTCCAGTTCAATGATTTCGTCAACACTCACTTTCGCGCCCCTTCTTTTGGCGTTGGCCTTGACTTCTTTTAAGTTTTGGCGAATAAAATTAATATCCAACATTTGTTTTAATGAATTGTGAATTAAAAATAACGAATAAAATTGTTAAGTGGTTTTGGCGCTGGGAGCGCCGGAGGAAGAAGTAGAAGATGCCTGGGGGTTTGTCGAAGAACTTGCCCCGAGCGCAGTCGAGGGGAAGCGGGCTGAAGTCGCGATGCTTGATTTAGGTTCGCCGGTCGCGAAAAAGCTTTTAATGTTTTCCGTGTCTGTGTTCAAAATTCTTTGCAGCGCTTCGCGGGTGAAAAAAGCAATGTGCGGCGTGGCCACGACTCTGGCGTGATTGAAGAGCAGATTGTTTTCCGCCAGCAAAGCCAGGTCTTCAATGCCGGGATTGCCATACAAGACTGCTTTTTGCTCGTCAAAAACTGATTTTTCGCCTTCAAAAACATCCAAGCCGGCGCCGGAAATTTTGCCGCTTTCAAGTCCGGCAAGCAAAGCTTTGGTTTCAATCAGTCCGCCCCGGGCAGTGTTGATGATGACCGCGCCTTGTTTCATTTTGGCAATCGCGTCGGCGTTGATTAAATGGTGGTTTTCCGGAAGATAAGGCACGTGAAGCGTAATCACGTCAGAATCCTGCAAAAGCTCGTCAAAAGAAACATATTTAAAATTGTGCTGGGTTTCAAGATCCGGTTTGGGGAACTTGTCAAACGCAATCACTTTCATGGAAAATCCATTGGCGATTTTGATTGACTGCAAACCAATCCTGCCGGTGCCGATGATGCCAATGGTTTTGCCGGCCAGGTCAAAGCCTTCAAATCCCTCAATGGAAAAATCTCTTTTTTCCTGAATTCTGTCAAAGGCGCTGAAGATTTTACGGACGACCGCCAAAAGCAAACCAAAGGCAAACTCCGCGACGGTGTTGTCGCCGTAACCCGGAACATAACCGAGCTTAATCCCCTTTTCCGAAATTGCCTGGGTTTCAAGATGGTCAAACCCGGTTGAGCGCGTCGTCACCAGTTTCAAGCCAATAAACTCGGCCAGATCCGCGGCATTGACGGTTGAACCGACAAATATCGAGATTGCCTGGGCGTCTTTCGGACAAATGTTTTTATCAAACTTTTCCGCAAAAAAAACCAGCTCAAACTCCGGTTTGTCGCTAAAGCTTTGTTTCAGATAGTCTTTTTCCCAGTCTTTAACCTCAAAAAAAGCGATTTTTGGCATCCCGTTAGAAGCAGATCGCGATCCTTTCAGACCGATAATTGCTTGTTATTAATTTTTTCATTCGTATAAACATAATTATATTACAAATTCATTTTTGACGGCGATCGCGATTTTAAAGCATTCGTTGAATTAATCCATCACCAGGGCGTCAATCTCAAATTCGTTCAGACTAAAGCAAGGCTCAAGCGCTTCAATGATTTCTTCGGCTTTGGCTTCGGGGTTTGCCAAAAACCCGAGCTCCATGTTTTCAAAAATAGCCATTTTGAACGCTTCTTTGTTAAGCTTGAACGCCTGGACAATCATTGGAATCAGGTTTTCCAGCTCAAGATTTTCCAGCCTGCCTCCGAGTTTGGAAAAATAACCTTTGGCAAAGCTGACAAAAAAATCAGAAAGCTCTTTTGAGGCTCTGATTTTTTCCGCGGCGGCAAGAAATAACTGTTTTATCTCTTCTTGGGTTTTCAGTTTTGGTTCGGCAAACAACATGTTTTTTAATAAGATTGGGCAAACAGCCAGCGGTGTTTCGCCGGCTTCTGGCAGTAAATACAGCTGCCTTTTTCCGTTTTCGCGTCGAGCGGCAGGCACCGGGTCGTGGCTTTGGTTTCCTGTTTGATTTTTTCTTCACACTGCGGGTTTTCACACCAGAAAGCGTAGATAAAGCCTTTGGTGGTTTTCATGATTTTTTTAAACTCGTCGTAATCTTCTGTCTGATGAGTGTTTTCTTCTGTCATTTGTTTGTGCTTAAAAAAAATCGCTTTTTGCATCTCGTCAAGCAGTTTTTTGACTGAAACTTTCAAATCGGCTTGTTTGATTTTTATTTTTTCTTTGGTGTCGCGGCGGGCTAAGGTCAGGATCTGGCCGGCCATTTCTTTTTCGCCAACCTCAATTCTCAAAGGCACGCCTTTTAACTCCCATTTGTTGAATTTGAATCCGGCGGTTTCGTCGTCTCTTAAATCAAGTTCGGTTCTGAAAGATCTGAGCAGGCTTTTGATTTTTTCCGAATATTCAATAACTTTGTTTTTGGTTTCGGTTTTGTAAATCGGCACAATAACAATCTGAATCGGCGCGATTTTGGGCGGCAGAACCAAACCATTGTCGTCGCCGTGCGCCAAAATCAAACCGCCGATTGACCGGGTGGAGAATCCCCAGGAATTTTGGTATGGATAGAGCGCGTTCCCGTTTTGGTCCAGGACCGTCCAATCAAACGCTTTGGCAAAGTTTTGTCCCAGGTCGTGCGAAGTCGAGCTTTGCAAAGCTTTGCCGTCCGGCATTAAAGCTTCATAAGTGAAAGTTTTTTTTGCGCCGGCGAATTTTTCCGAACTGCTTTTGAGTCCGCAAATGCCGTAAACTCCCATCAGTTCCTGATAAGTTTTTTTGTAAAGATTGAGCGCCCAGAGCACGGTTTCCATATTTTCTTTTTCCGTCAGATGGGCGCAGTGGCCTTCCTGCCATAAAAATTCAGATGTCCGCAAAAACAAATATGTCCGTTTTTCCCAGCGGACGACATTGTTCCATTGATTGATTAAAACCGGTAGGTCGCGCCATGAATGAAACCATTGCTTGTACATCTCGTACATAATCGTTTCCGAAGTCGGTCGGACAATCAGTTTTTCGGTAAGTTCTTCGCCGCCGGCATACGTCACCACTGCCAGCTGCGGTGAAAAACCTTCAACGTGTTCTTTTTCTTTTTTCAAAAATCTTTCCGGAATAAACAAAGGAAAGTAAGCATTTTTGACGCCGCGTTTTTTTATTAATCTGTCCATGAAGCTTTGGATTGATTCCCAAAGGGCAAAGCCGTAAGGCCGGATGACCATGGTGCCTTTGACCGGCGAATAATCAGCCAGCTCTGATTTCAGGATAACGTCGGTGTACCATTTGCTGGCGTCTTTTGATTTTGGGGTGATTTCTTTCATGTTTCAGCGCTGCGCAGAAAGCAGCCTTAATCAAGTATAAAGCATCTGTTTCAAAAAGCCAAAATCAGAAGCAGTGGAAATATGTCTTATCTAACGATCGTCAGATAAGACATATTCGTTCAGCTATTGATTTTTAGAACGGAGTATGGTATAATATATTTAAGGTTCCAGGATTCTGGTAGTAGCCAGCGCCAAAGCCAAAAGCTTTGCCGGGAACACAGACTCAGTGAAAACTCTCTGTGTTCTGAGGGAGCGTAGCCCTCCGGAACTGATAAAATTATTGCCCCGCTTTTTCGCGGGGCTTTTGTTTTGCCACATCAGATTTGACGGAACAAATCTTTCAGCTTATCTTTATAAAGCAGAAAGGAGGCTTGAATGGAGATAAATATTGACCCCAGAGACGCCAAACTGTTCCTGTTTTCCCTGTTCTGCGGCTTTCTGATCGCGGCTGTGGCGCAGACTGGCATGGAAGAGTACGGCAAAGCCATCTGGAACTTAATTTTGGCCGGGGGTTCGTATTTTTTCTGGGACAAGATTGAGATTCCGGATGAAAATCCGAAACGCAAAAAGAAAACACGCAGATAATGCGTGTTTTTCTGTTGCGTTAATGGACAAACGACAAAAAACGTGCTGTAATATAAGTATAAAAGCGCAGGCGTCTGCGCTAATACTTTCCAAGGAGGAAAGAATGAACATAAAAAAACTTCGGTATTTTTTGTTCACATATCAGCCAAAAAATTTCTGGTTGATACGACCGCGAACAAAAAGGACGTTGAAGAAAGTCAGCGCCCTTTATCTAATAATCATCACGTTTGCTTTTTTACGGGGATATCTCGACGTGATGTGGAATGGAACTTCGGTCGGTTACTTTGGCCAGATTGCGCTAACTAACTGGACAGGGCTTCTTGTTTGTTTATACCTTGGGTTCACGATCATCTGGGCAATGGCACGAATCCGCGGCAAAACAAACAAGTTTCTCGTGTCTTTTCTGGCCCTGGCCAATGTTACGGTTGGCGGACTGTTCTTAGTCGCCTCGCCCATCCTGACAGCGCTGGGGTGGGAGCTACTCTTCAATATCAGCTTCGGCGTGTTTGCCGTGAACTCATTGTTCGCGGTAGCATATGCATTTTCTGAAGTTGAGTAATCTAAATCAAACGCGACCCAATGGGTCGCGTTTTGTGTTGTTTGGAAATAAAATCGCGGCTGTTGTTTAAAAGCGGTTCTCGGAGGCCGACGGGCTCGGTCTCCGAAGGAGCCGTTGGCCGAGAGTACAGACAGTTGCTTGCCGCTGGAGCAAGGAAACTGGCGGCGCTTTTAAGCAATCGCCGCGATTAAAAAAGCCGCCTGATGTCTCCGACAGTAACCAAAAGCAATAACCCCAGAAGCAAAACCATGCCGATTGAATGAATCCAGGTTTCATATTTTTGCGGCACGGGCTTTCTGGTTAAAGCTTCCCAGAGAACAAAAACCAGGCGGCCGCCGTCCAAAGCCGGCAGAGGCAGAAGATTAAAAACCGCCAAGTTCAAAGAAATTAAAGCCATGAACCCCAGGGTCTGACCCAACCCCGAGCCAATGCTTGACGCCGTCATATTGACAATGCCGACCGGTCCGGAGATGTTTGAGATGTCGCCTTTAAAAAAAGCGTTTTCCAAAACCTTGCCCGCGGCTTCAAACATGTAAACCGAAGCAGACAAAGAATGTTTCAAAGCTTCTGTAAAAGCTTTGAAAAAAGGATATTTCACGAATCCGATCTCAACAATCGCCACGCCCAACGGACCCTGGCCCGGCGGCGGAGATTCCCTTGGGACAACGTTTACTTGGCCCCTGCCTTCAATCTCAATAAAAATGTTTTCACCGGCGTTTTGTTTGGCAAAATCAATGAATCCCTGCTGAGAAAGCAAGCCGGTTTCATTATTTGAGTTTTTAAAACTCAAAACTCTGTCTCCGGGCTTGATGCCAACAGTTTCCGCCGGAGAACCCTTGGCTACTTCCAGTATGCCAATCTTTAGGTTTTTGGCGAAATCTTTGTTGGCGCTATCAACCGCAATTTCATTGCCGAAAGCAAACAGTCCCCAGAAAATAAGAAAGCCGACAAAAAAGTTCATCAAGATTCCCGCCAGAACGACAATGATTTTTTTTCCCGGCGCCTGGCTGGCAAAGCTGTCAGCGTCGTTTTTGTTTTGTGAATCAGACTCGCCCTTGATTCTGACAAAACCGCCGAACAAAATCAGGTTGAGCGAATAGATCGTGCCATTGATTTTTTTCCCAAAAAGCCGCGGCGGCAGACCCAAGCCAAACTCTTCAACCGCCATGCCGGCTTTTTTTGCCGCCAGAAAATGTCCGAGTTCGTGAATCAGGATTAAAAAACTGATGATTAAAATACTTAAAATTATTGCCATAATTTCACATAAAATGCAGAGCTTTAGCTAAACGCTCATAATTTCAGATTCTTTCTTGTCTTTCAAAGACTCAACTTCGGCATTGAAAGCATCAACTTCTTTTTGCAGAAGCTCCTGAAACTTGAACTTCAGATCTTCATCCAAGCCCTTGTCAAACTCGTTTTGAAACTTCTTTTTGATATCGTCACGCAGCTGTCTGAATTTTATTTTATGTTCTTCGGATTTTTGATTTAAAAGCTTGACGAGAATCTGGCGTTTTTCTTCGGTTAAAGGCGGAAAATTCAGTCTGATTAAATTGCCGTCGTTTGACGGGTTGACGCCAAGTCCGGCGTCTTGAATCGCTTTTTCAATCGCTGAAATTAAGGTTTTATCCCAAGGCTGGATGATAATTGAATGAGCTGAGTCCGAGCTGAGCGTTGCCAATTGTTTGAGCGGCATTTTTGAGCCGTAGCTTTCAGCCTGGATATTTTCAACCAGACCCGGATTTACCCGTCCGGTTCGCAAGCCGAAGATTTCTGTTTTGTAAGATTCAACAATCCCCTGCCAAGATTTTTTAAACTCGCTAATCAGTTGCTGCATTAATGTTTAAAAATTCGTTTTTAATATTTTCATGGCGTAATCAAGACTTGCCGGCAAAAGATCTGATTGCGCCTGGATTGAAGAAACAACTTCCGGTCCAAAATGCCTTATCAACGCCAGAACAAAAAATACCAAGAATATTTTTTTCGCCTGTTCCATCCCGTTAGAAATTAAAATTCATTCTACTTTTATGGTATCACAAGTTTTCAGACAAGACCATTTGTTTCAAGGCTGATTCTGCGGTGGCTGGAAAGTTTTCCGCCATTTCGCTCAAGTTTGAAAGTTTTTTCAGAGACAGAACAAGGTCTTTTTGATTCAACTCTCTTTTTTTGGATAAAATCAGGCTCAGATCGCCCAAACCAAGGCTGAATAAAAGTTCGTCCCGCAAAATCGCCTGCCAAAACTCAAGGTCTTTTGAAATTTCCGGGTCGGTTGCCAAAAAGCGTTTCAACAAAATCAGTTTCTGGCCGGCGGACTGACGCTCAAAAGACAGAAGCTCCAAAACTTTTTCCCGGTAGAGCTCAAGCTGTTTTCCGTCAGCCATTAAGTTAAAACCGATTCCGGGGCGGCCGAACGAAAACTTTGAGATTTCCAAGGCTTGTTTTTCCGTGAGGTTTTTATGGTCCGAAACCCAGTGCAAAATATCTTCCTGCTTGACCAAAGGAAAATAAATCCCAAGCGTCCTTGAAAGAACGGTTTCGAAAATCAGGCTTGGCTTGTCCGAAACCAAAATAATCACTGATTTGGCTGGCGGCTCTTCAATAATCTTCAAAAGAGAGTTTTGGGCCTCTTCGCTCAACAAATGGGCGTTGTCAATCAGAACAACTTTTCTTTTTGAAAGCGAAGCCCCAAGGCTCAAAAATTTTATGACTGCTCGGGACGTGTCAATGCCATAAGGCTTGTCGTCGTTGCTTTTGATGATTGATGATGGCAGAAAAGATTCGGAAACAAAAAGAAAATCCCGGTTCGGATTATCCTTGCAAGCCAAACAATCCTGACAGCCGTTAAAAACATTGTTTTGGCAAAGCAGGCCTTTGGCAAACCCCAAAGCAATCTGTTTTTTTCCGGTTTTTTCCGGCCCCCAGAAAAGGAAGCTTGAAAAAAACAATCCTTTTTCAAGAAAACCTTTTAATAGGGCGAGCTGATTTTTGTGGCCGATTATTTGCATAAATTAAAATGCAAAAATCAAATATCAAAATGTCAAAAACGGAAAAAAGAAAAGATTGCGAGACATTCTAATTTTTTCTCTGTCATTTTGATTTTTGAAATTTGATGTTTGATTTCCAATTTTTCACTTGAAAGATTGAAGACTCCGTTTATAAATCTCCAAATTATCCAAAATCACACCCGTACCTTTGGCAACGCAGAAAAGAGGTTCGTCGGAAACATAAGCCGGCACGCCAGTGGTTTTCAAAATCAAATCATCCAGGCGCCTGAGCAGCGCGCCGCCGCCGGTCAGAATCATGCCCTTTTCAACAATATCAGCCGCGAGCTCCGGCGGCGTTTCCCTTAAAACGTTTTTAACCGCCTGAATAATTTCTTTCATCTGGGGCTGCAAAGCTTCGGCAATGTCGTTGGAGTTAATCTCCATATTTCGCGGCAGATTTTCAACAATATCCTGCCCCCTGATTTCCATGCTCAACTTTTCTTTTTCCAGCATCGGCATGACTGAACCGACCTGGATTTTCAGATCTTCGGCGGTTTTTTCGCCGATGACCAGATTGTGCTTTTTTTTCATGTAGTCAATGATTGCCTGATTCAGCCTGTCGCCGGCAATCCGGATTGATTCCCAAGTGACCACGCCGCCCAAAGAAATAACCGCGACTTCGCTGACGCCGCCGCCAATATTAACAATCATGTTTCCGGACGGAACATTAATCGGCACGCCGGCCCCCAAAGCTGCCAGCACCGGCTCTTTCACGACAAAAGTGCTTCTGGCGCCGGCTTCTCTGGCGGCGTCAATGACCGCTTTTCTTTCGGTTGAAGTGCTGCCGGCCGGCACGGAAACAATCACATCGGGTTTTAAAAACTTCCAAAAACCGCAGGCTTTATTGATGAAATAACGTAAAATTGACTGGGTGACGCGATAGTCGGCAATCACTCCGTCTTTCATGGGCCGGTAAACAACAATGTCGGACGGCGTCCGGCCGACCATTTCTTTGGCTTCTTTGCCGATTGCCAAAACCCGGTTGTCGGGTTTTGAGACTGCCACGACTGACGGCTCCTGAATGACAATCCCCTGTTCCGGAACAAAAACTAAAGTGTTGGCCGTACCCAAATCTATACCGAGTTTTCTGATAATCATTAAACTATATTACTATAACAAAGAATAAATAACAAAAATCGGTCTTACTCTTCAAGCGCTTCTTTGACGATTTCGCGGTCGTCCCAGGGAATTTTCGAGTCCTTGAACATCTGCCACTGCTCCGCGCCTTTGCCCAAAATCACAATCGTGTCGCCTTTTTTCGCCAGTTCAATTGATTTTTTTATGGCGGATTTCCGGTCAAGGATTTTCCAGTAGTTTTTGTTCAATCTGAATTTACCTGATTCTTCAAGCCCGGAAATCAGTTCTTTGGCGATTTTTTCCGGATCCTCGCCGTACGGGTCATCGTTGGTAATCACCACCAAATCAGAATATTCAGCCAGAATTTTTCCCATCACTGGCCTTTTGGAAGCGTCTCTTTCGCCGCAAGCGCCGGTTACCGAAATGAGCTTTTTTTTCAGGTACGGCTTGACCGCGGAAAAAAGATTTTCAAAAGAATCCGGAGAGTGGGCGTAATCAACAATAATCTCAAGCCAAAACATTGTAAAGATTAAACTTTCCCGGCAAAGGCGCGGAAAAAAATTCTTCTTTGCCGCTGAAAACCAGTTTAAAGTTTAAGCCGTTCTGGTTAATCTCGTAATCTTTGGCGTAAAGCGTGACGCCGGAATTCAGCCCGAAACTGGTTTGTTTAACGTCCATTTTTTTGAAAGATTCAAGGCTCGGGTCGTCACCGTTCAAAACCAAAGTTTTTGTTTTGGGACCGATCATTTTTTTGTGGGAAAGGCTGTATTCTTCAACGCTTTTGTGATATTCCTGGTGATCCGGCATCATGTTTGTCAAAACCACAAGCTCAAACGACAAACCCCAGGTTCGGAACTGTTTTAAAGCGTGCGAAGAAGTTTCCAAAATCACGAAGCCGCAGCCGGATTCAATCGCCTGCTTGATGAACTTTTGGAGAAAAACCGCGTCAGAGGTCGTCATCTTCAGATTGTTAAGTTTTTCGTTTTTGCCGATTTTAATCGTCGTCGTTGAAAGCACGGCTGTCTCAAAGCCCAAAGACTCCAGAAGCTGGCTGATTAAATAAGTCGTGGTTGATTTTCCTTTGGTGCCGGCAACGCCGATAATTCTGGTTTTTCCGGCGGGAAAGCCGTAAACAAAGCTGGCAATCACGGCTTTTGGCAGGTGGAATAAATAAGGCGCCAGGTCATTGTAAAGCCGCGGCGAAAGAAACTTTTTTGCGATTTTTCTGAAAAGGTGTTTCATCCTGTAGTAGATTTTTGGCTAATTTTTAGCTCCGAAGTTAATGAATTCCATTATAGCTTATGGTGCAAGCTTGATTAAACCATCCTTATCCCGGAATAAACCATGACAAAAAATACTGAGAACCTGTCTGCCGGCAGGCAGAGCTGCCAAAAATTCACTACGGGATTCATTTTATCAGCCGGTTTAGCTGCTTTTTCGTAAATAAATAAATCAAAACAACCAGAAAAATGAAGCCGACAAAAACAAGATTGCTTAAGTTTTCAAACTTAAGTGCCAGCGAAGCGTAAGCGCCTTTGGCTTGCCAGCCAATCAGCCCCATAATCATGATTCTGACCCCGGAGCCCAGAAAGCCGACAACCAAAAAATCAACCAGCGGCATTTTCATCAGTCCGGCAATCACTGAAACAATGACGCCGGGAAAAATCGGCAAACTTCTCAAGCCGAACAAAACCAGATCGTCCCAGTAATGCTTGCGAAAATATCTCCGGATTTTTTCCACTTCAAAAAGCGAAATTCCAAGCTTCGGCCCGATTTTCGCCAGAGCCAGCTCTCCGCCCCAGCGGCTCAGGAAATAAAAAAACAAAGAGCCAAGCGTCACGCCGAGCGCTCCCGGCAAAACCAATTTGGCAAGAACTTCCCAGAAAGCCGCATCAAGGCTTCCGGCTTTAACAAGGAAGAAACCGCCGGCCATCATCACCAAAGACGACGGCAGCGGCACAATGATTTCTTCAAGAATAATGCCGGTGAAAAATCCCCAAACTCCCCAATTGGAAATGAATGATTCAATAAGCTCAACCATCCCGTAGTAGAATTTTGACTAATCGCTGATGTCGGCGATTAATTTTTATTTGAATTAATTAGAAAAATTTACACGACTTTCCCCGCCAAACTTATTC
>Ga0076039_112_pt1 | contig 13770 bp, 12 predicted proteins | sample RifGroB1_FD_68136 | JGI IMG/M metagenome (GOLD analysis project Ga0076039, IMG submission 68136) | Parcubacteria bacterium GW2011_GWB1_45_10
GGAGTTTTTAATTGTCGCGGCGGCCAAAGCAATCAATTTCAGCCTGGATTTTTTCTCGTTTTCTTTTGCTTGCAAAACCGGATATTTTTCGTAAAAGCTGTTTGCCAAACTTGCCAGCTCAAAAACATAGTTAGCCACCAGGTTCGGCAAATAATCGAAGGCGGCTTCAAAAACAACCTCGGGAAACTGAACGAGCTTCCTTAAAAGATTAATCTCTCCTTCAGACAAAAACTCAATGTCTTTGAGCTCCAGTTTGACGCTTTTTTGCCCGGATTTTTTCAAAATGCTCGAAAGCCGGGCAAAACTGTACTGAATGTAAGGACTGCTGTTACCTTCCAAAGACAGCATTTTATCCCAGTCAAAAACAATGTCCGTTTGGCGGTTTTGCGACAGATAATTGTATTTTATCGCGCCAATGCCGACAGACCAGAAGATTTTTTTCAAACTTGCCGCCGACAATCCGGGTTTCTTTGAACCGGCGATTTCTTTCGCCCTCGTAAAAGCTTCTTCCAAAACATCTTCAAGAAGAATGGATTTTCCCCTTCTGGTTGAAAGCTTTTTATGGTCGGCTCCTAGAAGCATGCCGAACTTCACGTGCTTCAACTCTGTTTTCGGCGCCAGCTTGAATTTTTTAGCTATCGCGAAAACCTGCTCAAAATGAAGCGCTTGTTCATTGGCAACCACGTACAAAACCAGATCGGGATGGTAAGCTTTCTGGCGTTGAATAATTGTGCCCAGGTCGCTCGTCGCGTACAAAAAAGCTTCATCGGTTTTCTGAATCAAAACCGGCGGCAGGTTTTCTAGCTCAACAATCAAAGCGCCCTGGCTTTGCTTGGCCCAGCGTTTTTTCTTGAAATCTTCAACGACTTTTTCCGAATATTTCTGGTAAAAGCTTTCGCCGTGCTGAAAGTCGAACGGCAAAGTGCCGAGGATTTTGTAGTTTTTATTAAACTCTTTCAGAGAGTTTTTCAAAAGCGTCCGCCAAACTTTCAGGTTTTCTTTGTCGTGCTTTTGCAGCTTGACGGTTTCCTGCTTAGCTGATTCAATCAGCTTTTCATCTTCTTTTTCCAAAGTGGTGAACCTGACATAAAGTTCGTTCATTTCCTGAATTGTGATTTTTGTCAGCGGCGTTTTTGAATATTTTTTGTAAGCGGCAATCAGCTTACCAGCCAGCATCCCCCAGTCTCCCAGGTGGCTATCAGTAATCACTTTGTGCCCGGAAAATTTGTAAATCCTTGTCAGGGCGTCGCCGATAATTGTTGAGCCAATATGAGCAACCGAAAGCTGTTTGCCGATGTTCGGGCTGGAATATTCAACAATGACTTTTTTGGGGTTTTTCGGCTTCAAAATTTCCTGCGGGCTTTTGTTTAAAGTTTCAACCAAAAACTCTTTTGACAGGAAAAAATTCAGATAGCCGTTTTTTATTTCAATCTTTGAAAAATATTTTCCAAGCTTTTGTCCCAGATCTTTTTTAATGTCTTCGGCAACCAAAAACGGAGATTGCTGGCGCTGTTTGGCCAGAATGAAAGCGGCATTGGTCGTGTAATCGCCAAACTCCAGGCGCGGTGAAACAGAAACGGAAAATTCATCCCTCGACTCTGCTCGGGACAAGTCCGTTTCAAGGATTTTTTTCAGTTCAATTTTTAAAAGCTCGGAAATAAGCATGAATAGAAGTAATTAAGTAAATGAGTAACTAAGTAATTGTAGCAAAAAACCCTCCGGAGCGGAGGGTTTTTTGTTTGGCAAAGACAAAAAAATTAAAATCCCTCCGGTTTGAAACGGATAATTCTGATTCTTGAAATGACACGGGTAAAAAGCATTTTATTTAACTACTTTAATCATATTTAAAAATCTTTGCAAGAAATAAACGTAAGTTCTTAAAAAGGTAGGTTTATTTCCTTTATTTTCTTTTCTATTTCAACGATTTTATTTTTAAAAATTTCGTTCTCTTCTTTCTCTATTTTGTAATATTCTTGATAATTTTTATTTGTATCTAAACTCCTATCTTCTATGATTCTTTCTATGCTTTCCTTTATGATTTTATCCTTTCCCCGTAAAAGACCGTCTCTTTCCTTAACCAACTTATTATTTTCTTCTCTTTTTTTTGTCCAATAAGGTTTTTTATAAATCAATTGATAAAGCCCAACTTTAATATACAAAAATATTTTTTTACCTAAAAACAAGATGATAAAAAAGAGCGTAAATACAAACGCCTGCACGATACCTCGAAAAAAAGCTTCGGCCAAACCCTCAGTCATAAAAATTTCTTTACTCAATTATTATACCTAGTATTTTCACCAAGATAGAATCTCTTTATCAAAACCTCTTTTTTATCCCGCCGCCAACTCTTTATCTGAATTTATCTTTTTCTGGCTTCAGATAAGGAATTGTACTTTTCCCAAAAGACAGTACTGAATTTATCGTTTGATTTCGTGAAATCAGCTCCTTGCTTTGTATTGTGATGATGAAGCCGTTGCTTTAAGTTCTGACTAACACCAGTGTATAACTTGCCGGATTTATTTTTAATCATGTAAACGTAATACATGATATTTTGCCCCTTTCCTCAACTTAACTCGGAATAAACGACTAACTATCGAGTGGCTTGCCATGAGCAAGTTCCGAGAGTAATCGAGGAACGAGTTTATTACGAATGCCCCTCAACTACGTTTGGGACACTCGATTCGCCAAAGTGGTTTACCACGAGTGAGCCCATATTTATGGGCGAATCGAGTGGAGATGGTGGGAGTTGAACCCACGTCCACTGGTTTAGTATCAACGCTCTTCTACAAGTTTAGTCTGATTTATTTCTGCCGAAAGCATGAATCAGCAAATTTTTTCTTTCGGGAGCTTGAATAAAGTTCGGAAAACAGCCATCAAGCAAAACCGCTTCCTATCTCAATATTTTTACGCCCCGTCCGACTTATTGAGAGTCAGCCGGCGGGACGCCCCGACTTTATGTCGAAGTTAGGCAACAGCCAAAGCCATTGCCGGTTGTCTGCTAAAATTGGCAGTTATATTTGTCTCCGATTGGTAACAGGGTAACAGAGTTCCCCGACTTGCGAAGCAATCGACAAAACCAGTGTCGAAGCCCGACATCCCCAAGATTAGTCATCGGTAATCAGTGATTCACCGGTGACAAAAGTTTGGAAGACTACTTTTTCAAGGTTCTTTCCACTTCCCGGTCAATCGCCTTTTTCCTCAAAAGCTCGCGTTTTTCAAAAGCCCGCTTGCTTCTGGCCAAGCCTATCAAGGCTTTAACCCGGTTGCCTGAAGTATAAACCTTTAATGGCACGGCTGTCAATTTCTTCTCTGAAAGCCTTGAAGCCAGAGTTTTTATCTCTTTTTTCTTCAGCAAAATCTTCCTTGACCTGTCAGTCTTGTGGGTTGGCGGCGCGTTTTCCGGCTGGAAAGGATAAATTTTCGCGTTAACCAAAACTGCTTCGTTTTCCGAGTTGACTCTGACAAAACTGTCCGTCAGGTCTATCCGGTTATGTTTGGCTGACTTGGCTTCAAACCCGGACAAAACCAAGCCGGCTTCAAAAGTTTCCAGAATTTCATAATCAAAACGCGCTCTTTTGTTTTCCGCGAGAATCGCCATATAAAATCCATTTTACCACCTTATTACTTGAATATTCCGCGCTTTTTGTTAATATCCTTAATATTATCCCCGCCCTGAACCAGGGGATAAATTCAGCCCCGCAAAACCGGGCACGCAATACATAGTGTTTAGACAACCGCCCCAAAAACCAGTTTCAAAATACAAAATCAACGAACAGATAAAATCTCCTGAGGTCAGGGTTATTGACGACCAAGGAGAAAATCTCGGACTGTTGAAAACCGTTGAGGCAATAAGCTTGGCAAAAGAAAAAGGGATTGATTTGGTGGAGATTGCGGTCACGCCGAAAGAAACCGTTGCCCGCATCATTGATTTCGGCAAATTTCTCTACCAGCAGGAAAAAGCCGCCAAAAAACAAAAAGAAAAACAAAGCAAAAATGTTTTGAAGGGCATCCGGTTAAGACTGATGATTCAGCCGCACGACATGCAGACCAAAGCCCGGCAAGCGGAAAAGTTCCTCCTTGAAGGCCACAATGTCCAGGTGGATACGTTTCTCACCGGCAGACAGAGAGGGCGAATCATGGAAGCGGAAAAGAAAATCCAAGAGTTCATTTCCTACATCGGCATCCAGACAAAAATCCTCCAGCAAAGGCGCGGGCCAAGAGGGCCGCAAGTTATCATCAGTAAGAGCTGATGATAACCAAACCGCAATTTCCAATTTCTAATTTCTAAATAATTTCCAAAAATAAAAAAACAAAGAAAACAGGGTTCTCAAAAACATAATTCTCTACCGACATGAAAAAAACTTTAAAACTGATAAGCAAAAGAATCAGAATCACCAAAAACAAGAAGTTGATGCACCGGCAGAAAAAGCAGGGGCACAACAAAGCCAAAGAAAATCCGGACGCCCGAAGATTAAGAAGAAAACCAATCAGCAGCAGAAGCACAGTCATCAGGCAGGTGCTTAAAACCCTGTCTTCAAAATAAAAATATGGTTAGAGTAAAAAGAGGAAAAACCGCAACAAGAAAACGAGAAAAGATTTTAAAACGGGTAAAAGGATTTTACGCTGGCAGAAAATCAAAGGAACGGGCAGCCCGGGAAGCTTTGCTGCACGCCGGCGCCCACGCTTTCGTTGACAGAAAAAAGAAAAAAAGAGTCAATCGGCAAACCTGGCAGGTGCAGATTAATGCCGCGGCCAGAAACGAAGGATTGACTTATTCAAAATTCACGGCACTTTTGAAGAAAAACAAGGTTGAGATTGACAGAAAAATCCTTTCAGAAATCGCCCAAAAACACCCGGACATCTTTAAAAAGATTGTTGAGCAGATTAAAAAATAACCCCAAAAGGGTTATTTTTTAATCTGTCGGGGTGCCGAGATTCGAACTCGGGTCGCACGCACCCGAAGCGTGTATACTGCCCCTGTACTACACCCCGGAACGCTTGGTGGGAACCATTATATCTTACTTCACAAAATATTTCTGCTTAATCTCGCCTTCTTGCTCTGCCTCAAACCCCTGCTTTGTTTCTCTGGCTTTTTCAAACAACTGACGCAGCTTGTCGTCATTGAACTGATTAATCTCCAAAGCTTTTTTTTCAAGATAAGCTTCCGAGTTTTTCCCGGGGTCTTCCAAAACCTCGTCAAGCAAAATCGCCAGAATCCAGCCGACTTTCGGACCCGGCTCAATTCCCAAAATCTCCATCAGCCGCAAGCCGTTGATTTTCAGCATCTTCGGCGACACCGGATCTTGCCTGACTTTTTCAATCATAAACAACAGATGCCTGATTTTGTAGGTGACGGCTTTGGGCACGCCGGAACCAATCCGGTCAGCCTGGCGAAGCTTGATTAAATCGTCTATGTGTTCAACGCCGACGCGCGAAATAAACCGCCGGACACCGGCCTCACTCACTTCGCCGACATTGTAGTAAAACAAATGATAACGCACCAGATGAACGACTTTTTCAACAACTTCTTTTGGAAATCTTAAGTACTCAAGCATCTTCCTGGCCATTCTGGCGCCGACGATTTCGTGGCCGTGGAAAGTCGAGTTGATGCCGTCTCCTCTTTTTGTCCTTGGCTTGCCGACATCGTGCAGTAAACTTGCCAAACGCAGAGTTAAAGAAAAATCTTTTTTGGCGGCGTAATCCAAAGCCAAAAGATTATGCTCCCAGACATTATAAATATGGTGTTTGTTCTGACCGACCTCAATGCCTTCGCGAAGTTCGGGCATAATGTATTTCAGCAAACCAAACTCTTCCAGCGCTTCGATGCCTTTTTTCGCGTTCGGCGCCATAATGATTTTCGCAAACTCATCTCTGATTCTTTCCAAAGCGATTTTCTGAAGGAGCCTGGCATTGCTTTTCAAAGCTTCGGCTGTTCCAGATTCAATTTTCCAGCCAAGCTCGCTGGCAAACCTGACTGCCCTGACCAGGCGCAAAGCGTCTTCCTGAAATCTTTTTTCCGGTTCGCCAACCGCCCGCAAAAGTTTGTTTTTCAGGTCTTGCTGGCCGCCGTGAGGATCAGTAATCTCCCCCGCCATCCCTTCAACTACGCTCAGGGCAAGGGCATTGACAGTAAAATCGCGTCTAGACAGGTCTTCTTCAATGGTTTTAGCGAACTTAATCTCGTCCGGGTGACGTTTGTCTGAATACCTTCCTTCAATCCTGAAAGTGGTTATCTCAATAATATCCCATTTATGTTTTTGTTCTGCTCCGACGCTTGCGGTCGGAGTCCCGACCGCTTCGCGCGTCGGGATCTTGACGCCGACAGTACCAAACTGATTTTCATAAACCGAATCGGGAAATATTTTTTGAATCTCAGCCGGCTTGGCGTTTGTCGTCAAATCCCAGTCTTTTGGGCCTTCGATATTACTCAGGCCAAGTTCAACAAGCAATAAGTCCCTGACGCAGCCGCCGACAAGATACGCGGAAAAACCAGCTTCAGAAAGCTGTTTCGCCACAGAAATTACTTCTTGGGGGATTTTATAAACAGTTTTTGACATTACTTAGTCGTGCGCCCGGGAGGATTTGAACCCCCAACCCCTTGATCCGAAGTCAAGTGCTCTATCCGTTGAGCTACGGGCGCTAAGTTTTACTTATTCCATTATCAATATAGAATAAAAATGATAAAATAACAAAAATATGTTTTTTGAAACTCTCGGCTGGTTTGGCAGTTTTTTAATTATTCTGGCTTATTACCTCCTCCAAACAGACAAAATTGAAGAAACTGATTTTAAATACCAAACCATAAACATCCTTGGTGCGTTGATGCTTGGAGTAAACGCTTATTACAAAACCGCCTGGGCGATTCTTACGCTCCAAGCCGTCTGGATTTTGATTGGTGTTATGGGGATTTTAAAATCTAAAAGCGCCCGTTAAGGGCGCTTTTAGATTTCATTCCGCCTCAACTTCTTTTTCTTTTGTCCCGATTTTCAGTTTTTTTGATTTCATTTTTTGGACTCTGGGAATCCTGATGGTCAGAACGCCGTTATCCATCTCGGCTTTGGCTTTTTCAATGTCAACCTCCTGAGTCGGCAAGGCAACGGTGCGGGAAAAGCCGCCCCAGTAGCATTCCTGATAAAAATAATCTTTTTCTTCAACGACCTCCTGTTTTTCCCTTTTGCCGGAAATTGTAATCATGTCGTTTTCAATGGCCACGTCAATGTTTTCCTGGTCAACTCCGGCAATCGGCGACTGAATAACAATTTCTGTCGGCGTTTGGAAAACGTCAATCGCCAGCTCTCCCAAAGCATCGTCGCTTTGCGGCATCGGCGCCAGCTCGTCTGCTTGTTTCTTGTTTTTCTTTAACATTGTTTTATCCAGTCTTAATCGTTAATCCCATTATATCAAACTTCCGGTTTTTTCAGGATTCGGCTTTGCCGCCGGAACCGCTTCCGCCAAGACCGTTTATCAGAGTCGCCGGCGTTTTCAGCTGGCGCAAAATCTCGGCGTCGCGCAAAAGAAACAGCCCGACAATAAAAAGAAAGACTACGGAAAAAACATAGATTGGCATACCGAAAACCATCACGCTCAGATTGAACAAGCCGTGAATCAGCGTCGCCAGAAACAAACCCATGAAAAGATACTGGGGATTTTTGCGGCGGACAATGCCGATCGCCCAAAAATAACCGACTAAACCGGACGCCAGAGTATGCAAAAAATTGGCGCCGATGAATCTCAAGGAAACAAAATAAACCACCTGCGACAGATCGCCGAAAAACTGGTTGAAGATTGAGACCAGATAAATGATGTTTTCGACAAAAGCAAAACCCAGAGCAATCACCGACAAATAAATAATCGCGTCAATCGGCTCGTCAAAAACCAGGCTTTTGCGCAAAAGGAAAAACGCCATCAAAAACTTCGCCAGCTCCTCGACAAAAGCCACGCCAATGAACATAAACCAAAAAGAGTTCTGAATCAGAGCCCTTTCAGCCCCGGAAACAGACTGGATTAAACTCAAAAGGCCGAGGCCGGCGCCCAAAGCCACGACGGTTGAAAAAACGCCGAGGAAAAACGCCAAAAGCAAAAACGGCGGCGGCTCGGGGTGGGGGTCTTGTTTCAAATAAAAATAAAGCCAGACAAAGTTCGGAATAACGCTGAAAACAATGATTAAAAAAGCAAACACTGCTAAAAATTTCTAATTACTAATATCTAATTTCTAATGAAACTCCAAATTGACAATTTTAAAGTTTAAGAAGGCCAGGATTCTTTAATCAAAAGAGAGTTATTTTTGGCAAACATTTTCTGCCAGACAGCTTCGGTGATGAACGGCATAAACGGATGCAAAAGTTTCAAACAAACCGAGTAAACGTGGAAAAGAACCGCCAAGACTGTTTTGTCGCCGCTTTTTATTCTTTGCTTTGACTGCTCGATGTAAACGTCGGCGAACTCATGCCAGATGAATTGGAAAAGCTCTTCGGAGGCCTGACCAAAACGATAGTTATCCAACATTTTTGTCGTCTGTTTGACGAGCTTGTTTAAAGACTCAATAATCGCGCGATCAACTTCCTCAAGCCCCGGCATCCCGGGCTCAAATCTCTGAAACCCCTGTTCTTTTGAACTCATAATGATAAATCTGCCGATATTCCACAGTTTATTCGTGAAGTTCCTCATGCCCCTGACTTTTTCGTCGCTCAAAGAAACGTCGCTCGCCGGCCCGACGCCCAAAACCAAAGCCAGACGCAAGGCGTCGGCGCCGTACTGATTAACCATCACCAGCGGGTCAATCACATTGCCCTTGCTCTTGCTCATTTTCTTGCCGAATTTATCAACCACCCGGGCGTGCAGATGAATGACGCGAAACGGCACTTTACCTGTCAAATATAAACCCACCATCATCATTCGACCAGCCCAAAAAAACAAAATGTCCCATAAAGTATCCAAAACGCTGGTTGGATAAAAATACTCAAGGTCTCCCGGATTCGCTTTCAGAGTATTGACCGGCCACTGACCGCTCAAAAACCAGGTATCAAAAGTGTCCGTTTCCTGAATGACATTCGGACCGCCGCATTTTTGGCACGATCCGTCTTTCAACTGATAAGTGGCGTCCCCGGTTGAAAATAAAGACTGCAGGCCGGATTTGATCTCTTCAAACGAATAGCTTTGCTTTATCTCTTTGTACGGCCCGGAAACCACTTCTTTTTTCTTGTTCAGAAAATTAATCCTGATTGAATCATTGCAGTCCAAGCAGTACCAAGCCGGAATTCTTGGACCCCAGACAATCTGACGGGAAATGTTCCAGTCTTTGATGTTTTCCATCCAGTCAAAATACATTTTTTCAAAACGCTTTTGGGGGAAGATTTTTGTCTCCCCGTTCTTCACCGCCTTTATTGCCGGCTCGGCCAATGGTTTGGTTTTCACGAACCATTGCGGGAAAACCATTGGTTCAATCACTGTGCCGCATCGATAACAAGTTCCGACTGAATGTTTCAAAGGCTCCTCTTTCACAAGCTTTCCGGCGGCTTTCAGGTCTTTGATGGTTTCTTCCCTGGCTTTTAAAACTTTCAGGCCAAGATATTTTTCCGGAACATTAACCATTTTCCCTGAACGGTCAACCACGGAGATTGTTTTCAGCCTGTGTTTTGAGCCGATCTCAAAATCAACCGCGTCGTGCCCCGGGGTTATTTTCAACGCGCCGGTGCCAAACTCCAAATCAACCAGCTCATCCTGAATCACGGGAATTTTTTTATTGATTAAAGGGATTATGGCTTCAGCGCCCTTGAGCTCTTTGATTTTTTTATGCTTCGGGTTGATGGCCACGGCGACGTCGGCAAAGATTGTTTCCGGACGGGTCGTCGCGATGATAATCGGCCCGTAATCCAGATAATAAAGCTTGTCTTCGCGCTCTTCATACAAAACCTCCAGGTCGGAAAAAGAAGTGCCGCATTTGGTGCAGTAATGAACAACCCTTTCCCCTCTGTAAATCAAGCCGTCTTTGTGGAGCTTCATAAAAGTCTCCAAAACTCTCTCAACTATCTCCGGCTCCATGCTGTAATGATAACGCGACCAGTCCAGGGCAAAACCAAGCCTTTTCAGCTGGTCTTTGTTGGTCAGCCGGTTTTCTTCAACGAATTCCTTGAGTTTTTCAAAAAGAGTTTCCCGGTCAAAATCAAACCGGCTTTTGCCTTCTTTCGCCAGTTTTTTTTCAAAAACAAACTGGGTTTCTATGCCGGCGTGATCCGCCCCGGGCAGCCACAAAGTCGGGTCACCTTTCATGATATGGTATCTCGTTAAAATGTCTTCAATGACAAACATGCCATGACCCATGTGCATCGGGTCATTGGCGTTCGGCAACGGCAAAATAATCGTGAAGGGTTTTTTCTTTTTGTCAATTTTGGGCGTAAAAACATTCTCTTTTTCCCAAAGAGAATAAATCTTTTCCTCAACGCCTTTTGGCTCAAAGTTTTTTTCAAGCTCGCCTGCCATAAATCAAGTCTAATCTTTGATTTTAACCCGTGAAACAGGCAGTGGCAAGTTGGCTTCAGCTTTAACTTCACGCCAGTTAAAGTTTTGTTTTTTGTTTTTTTGATAAGCGAAAAACCCGGCCGCGGCAATCATCGCCGCGTTGTCAGTAATGTAAGCGCGTTCCGGGAAAATCGCGTCTGAATTTTTCAAGAAAGCGGCTTTCAGGAAAGAGTTGGCGGCCACGCCGCCGCCGACCAAAATCGATTTGGCGTTAAACTCTTGGGCGGCTCTCAGGGTTTTTTTCAGCAAAACTTTGATGGCTGCGTTCTCAAAAGAAGCGCAGATGTCTTTTCTCAGCTGTTCCTGGCTTGCGGAAAGTTTAGTAGCGGAAAAGTTGAACCCATTGCCTTTCAAAAAATACAGAATTGAGGTTTTTAATCCGGAAAAACTGAAGTTGTAGTCTTTTGAGTTAATCAAAGGCGACGGGAAAATGAATCTTGACTGGTTGCCTTCTTTGGCCAGCTTATCAATTACCGGCCCGCCGGGATAGCCAAGATTCAAAAGCCGGGCAACCTTGTCAAAACACTCGCCAGCCGCGTCATCCAAAGTCTGACCCAAAAGAATGTATTTCCCGTAGTTTTTCATCAACATCAATTCAGTGTGGCCGCCGGAAACAATCAAAACCACGGCTGGGAATCTGATTTGTTTTGAAAGTTGTCTCGCTCTGGGAGATCCGCCTCTGGCGGAAGAATTGTCTCGCTTCGCGAGATCTGGCGTAGCCAGAGAAATTGAAAACTCTCTAATTGGTTTTAACCAATTAGAGTATATGTGTCCTTCCAAATGATTGACGCCGATTAAGGGCCGGTTGATTGACCAGGCAAAAAGTTTTGCGAAGTTGACGCCGATTAAAAGAGACGGCGCCAGCCCGGGGCCTTTGGTGACGGCAATCAAATCCGGTTTTTTTGAAACCCCGGATTCTTTCAAGGCCAGTTTGAAAACTTTATCAATGTTTTCCGAATGTTTTCTGGCTGCCAAAACAGGCACAACGCCGCCAAACTTGGCGTGCAGCTTCACTTGCGAAGACACGACATTACTTAAAACGCGAAGTTGAAAATTTCGCGTTTTATCCCGAGCTTGTCGAGGGACTTTAACCTCAACAAAAGCCACTGAAGTTTCGTCGCAGCTGGTCTCTATCCCAATAATCAACATGGTTTAAAGGCTGTTATTTAATATAAAAATTGAATTCGTTTTCGGCACGTCTCGCCCTGTCTTCGACTCTGAGGGATGAGCCATTGGGCTCAGACTCGAACGAGAGCGCAGTCGAAGGATCTCTATCCCAAGAATCAACATAACGGGATTATAGCAAATCAGCTGAATTTCTGATAAAATGACCGCACCGTTGCTTTCCTGTCTGAAAATTGGGAATTGTCTCGCTTTGCGAGATCTGGCGTAGCCAGAAGAATTGCTCTAATTGGCCCTATCGTCTAGCCTGGTCTAGGACAACGCCCTTTTCCGCCAGAGGCGGATCCGCTATTGGCGGACACGGCGCAGACGCAAACAGAAACGTGGCGCATTATCTTTACGTCATTGAAAGTTTAAAAGAAAACCGAAAATACATTGGCATCTCTGCTAACCCTGAAAAACGGCTGAAGAAACATAATCGCGGCGAAGTCAGGTCAACAAAATTCTACAGACCCTGGCGCTTACTAAACACGGAAGAGTTTAAAACAAAAACATTGGCCAGAAAACGAGAAATATATTTAAAAAACAACTATCAAGAAAGAAAAAGAACATTGAGTATGATAGAGTGAGCGACAGACGGCCCTATCGTCTAGCCTGGTCTAGGACAACGCCCTTTCACGGCGTAAACGCGGGTTCGAATCCCGCTGGGGCTACAAAATGTCTTACCTTCGGCTGGCTCACGCGTTTGAGCTGAAAAACAAAAAAGAAAGACGGGTTTACCGGCTTCTGGAGATTTTTCCGGGGTTTCTCACCTGGCTGACTTTTATTTTGATGTTTTTCGGCGCCGTGTTTTTCCCGATGGCAACTTCTTTTTTTTTAATCAGCTTCACGATTTTCTGGTTTTTAAGGACGGTTTATTTGATGGTTCATCTCCGCTCCGGATTCTTGCAGATGAGAAAAAATCAGAAAACCGACTGGCGCGCCAAACTCTCAAGCCTGAAACTGCCAAACCCTGCCCTACCGCAGATAAAGTCCTGGCAAGAAATAATCCATCTGGTGATTATTCCTTCTTATGGAGAGCCTTACGAAGTCATTAAAGAAGTGGTTGGCGGCATCAGCAACTCCGGCTACCCAACAGAAAAAATCGCCGTGGTTTTGGCCATGGAACAAAGAGACGGCGAGCTTCAAAAGCAAAGAGAAGTTATCGCCGAAAAAATCAAAAGTGAGTACCAGGACAGATTCTTGCAGTTTTTGGTGAGTTTCCACCCCGGAAATATTCCCGGAGAGATTGCCGGCAAAGGTTCAAACGAACATTACGCCGGTAAAAAAGCTTTGGCGCTGATAATTGAGCCGAAAAAAATCCCTCACGAAAACGTGATTGTTTCGTGCTTTGACGCCGACACCGTCGTCAATTCCGGATACTTCGACTGCTTAACTTACAATTATTTGAGCTGTGAAAAACCTCTCCGTTCAAGCTTCCAGCCGGTGCCTTTGTTTTTAAACAATATCTGGGAAAGTCCTTCGGTCTCAAAAATCTTCGCTTTTTCCACAAGCTTCTGGCAGTTAATCCAGCAGTCCCGACCGGAGATTCTGGTGACTTTTTCTTCGCAGTCAATCGGCCTGAAGCCTTTGGTGGAGGTCGGCTTTTGGCAGGAAAACGTGGTTTCCGAAGATTCCCGGATTTTTTACCAGTGCCTGCTCCATTTTGACGGCGACTGGCAAACCGTGCCGCTTTATTTTCCGGTGAACATGGACGCCAATGTTGCGCAAAACTTCTGGCAGACTTCAAAAAATATTTACAAACAGCAGAAAAGATGGGCTTACGGCGCGGAGAACATTCCCTATCTTTTGTTCGGCTTCATGAAAAATAAAAACATTCCCAAAAGAATCAAGTGGCGGTTCGGCTTCAATATTATTGAAGGCTTCCATTCCTGGAACACCCACTCAGTCATTATTCTTTGCCTGGGCTGGATTTTGTTGTGGCTCGGGGGCAAAGAGTTCGGGTTTTCCATCCTGTCTTTCAACCTGCCGCAGATTCTCGGTTCGTTAATGCGGCTTTCAATGTATGGCATCTTCATCTCCATGTATATGACGATTGCTTTATTGCCGCCTCCGCCCAAAGAAAAAATC
>Ga0076039_118_pt1 | contig 10492 bp, 12 predicted proteins | sample RifGroB1_FD_68136 | JGI IMG/M metagenome (GOLD analysis project Ga0076039, IMG submission 68136) | Parcubacteria bacterium GW2011_GWB1_45_10
GGAATCAGTGCCCGAAGGCGCCGTGGTTAATGAAGCGCAGATGATTACCCCACAGCAGGCCAAAGAGTTTGTTGAAAAAACCGGCGTTGATTTGATTGGCCCGGGCGTCGGCAACATCCACGGCATTGTCAAAGGCTATAAGGAAAACTTGAGCTTTCAAAGAATCGCGGAGGTAAAAGCGGCGACGCCGGCGTTTCTGGTTTTACACGGCGCTTCTGGGGTTGATAATGATTCAGTTAAACAGGCGATTCAGGCCGGTATCTCAGTTGTTCATGTGAACACGGAACTGCGTCTGGCGTGGAAAAACGCTTTGCAAAAATCTTTGGCGGACAGTCCTGAAGAAATCGCGCCGTACAAAGTTCTGGCGCCATCAGTTGAAGCAATTAAAGCCGTGATTAAAGAAAAAATCGGGATTTTTGGTTAAGAATTATGGATCTGTATTTTATTACCGGCAATCAAGACAAATTAGTCGAGGTGCAATCTATTCTGCCCCAGGTTAAACAGCTTGACATTGACTTGCCGGAAATTCAGGAAATCGACGCCAAAAAAATCATTGAAGCCAAGCTTGAAGCCGCGCTGCATCACGCGAAAGAAAACGTTGTTGTCGAAGACACCTCGATTTATTTTGACTGTTTGAACGGTCTGCCTGGGCCACTAACAAAGTGGTTTCAGAAAACAATCGGCAATGAAGGATTGTTCAAGATTGTTTCGTTATTAGGCAACGATAAAGCCCAAGCAAAGTCAATTGTCGGTTATGCCAAAAACGACAAGGAAATCTATTTTTTTGAAGGAGTGATTTCGGGTTCGATTGTTGAGCCCCGCGGCGAGCATGGTTGGGGCTGGGACCCGATTTTTCTGCCGGACGGAAATCCAAAAACTTTTGCGGAAATGAGTTTTGAAGAAAAAAATCAGTTCAGTATGAGGAAGCTGGCGTTTGCCCGGCTGAAAGATTTTTTAAACAAAGCGAACTGAATTATTGGGGTCATTTTGAGAATGGCCACTGCTGAAAGCAAAAAATTTATTGTTTCTTCGGATTATTTTTTCTGGTTTTTAATCGGCAGCGTTTTTTGCTTCGCGGTTCTCAGTTTTTGGAGTCTGGAAATCCGGCAAGTTTTGTTTTTTATGTTTTTTGCGGTTTTCAGCTCTTTTGTTTTTAATCTCGGCTATAAATGGCTGGTGGTTAGCTTTTTTGCCGGCTTTGTCGCGGGTTTTTCACGGGTTTTTGTCTGGGGTGGTCAAGATTTTTCTTTACCTGCGCCGGTTTTTTTGACCGGTTTTTTGGAAAGCGTCAAAGGGGTTTTTGCTTTAAACCTGCAAAAGCTTTTTCCCGAACCAACGGCAAGTTTTGCCCAGGGGATTATTCTTGGCGGCCAAGATCTGAAGTTTTCCAATCAGTTTTGGCAGGCGCTGAAAATCACTTCCACGGCGCACATTATCGCGGTTTCCGGCTACAATATTACTTTGATTGCCCGCGGCATTTCCAGTTTTCTTGTTTGGATTACTCTGCACCGCAAGTTGATCTGGATTTTTGCGATTTTTGGCGTGTTTGTTTTCGTGATTTTGGTCGGCGCGCCGGCTTCAGCTGTCAGAGCCGGGATGTTTTCAGTTTTGCTTCTGGCAGCTGAGAGGTTCGGCCGCCAGCAAAACACGAGAATCGCGTTCGCGTTTATTCTGGCGCTGATGCTGTTTTTTGAGCCCCTGGCTTTGAAAAGCGATTTGGGGTTCCAGCTGTCGTTTTTGGCGAGCTTTGGAATTTTTTATCTGGCGCCGCGTCTTTACGCGGCAGGCACGTTTGACGTGTCGTCGAAGCTGATGAACAAAGACGCGGCTGAAGAGAGAGAAAGCCGGGGCTTTGGCTTCAAAAAAATTATTTTTGAAACTTTGTCGGCTCAGGCCATGGTCATGCCGCTTTTGATTTATGAGTTTGGCAGCCTGTCTTTTCTGGGCGTTTTGGCGAATTTTTTGATTTTGCCGATGATTCCTTTTGCCATGTCATTGAGTTTTTTGTCGGGACTGGGCATGGCCGTCAATGAAGTTTTGGGACGGGTGATTGGCTTTTTGAGTTTTCCGTTTTTGAACCTGATTATTAAAATTATTGAGTTTTTCGCGAGCCTGCCTTTGGCCGGGTTTTTTGGCATTTATCCCGGAGTCTGGTTTTTGGTTGTTTGTTACGGCGCGGTGGTTTTGTTTTTGGCGGTCAAAAAAAATCATGGATAAGCTGAAACTGTTTTTGGTTTTCGGGCTTTTGGTTTTCAACCTGTCTTTATATTCTTTTGTTTTCGGATTTTTGAACCAAAACGAGTTTGAGATTGATTTTTTGCCGGTCGGCCAGGGCGACGCGGAGTTAATCCGGACAAAACGCAACTTTGTTTTGATTGATGCCGGGCCGGGGACAAAAGTTTTGAACGAACTGGACAAACTGGTTCCGGTTTACAAAAGAAGGCTTGATCTGGTTTTGATTACCCATCCGAACATTGACCATTTCAGCGGTTTAGTGGAACTGGCGAAAAGATATGAAATCGGCGTTGTCGTGATGAACGGCGTTAAAACCGAAAACGGGAGTTTTAAAAATCTTTTGAAAACAATTGTTGATCAAAAAATCCCGGTGGTTTACGCCCGGCGCGGCCAGACAATCGAGTTTTTTGATTCAATCAAAGACAGGGTTTTAATCACGATTCTTTGGCCGGACCTGAACCTGCCGCTTGGCGTCAGCCTGCCGGACAAGCAGCTGAACGACAGCTCAATCGTCAGTTTGGCGGAGTTTAAAGATTTTAAAGTTTTGTTCACCGGCGACATCTCCGCCAATGTTGAGAAAGCCATCCTGGGTTTTTTGCCGGATATTGACGTTTTGAAAGTGGCGCATCACGGTTCAAAATATTCAACCACCAGAGAGTTTTTGGCGGCGGTCCGGCCAGAACTGGCAGTGATTGAGGTCGGCAAAAACTCTTACGGCCACCCGACAAAAGAAACTTTGGCCCGGCTGGGCGTTCAGACTAAAAACGTGTTCCGGACAGATGTTGACGGCCTGGTGAAGCTGTTTTGGCAGAATAATCAATGGCGTGTCGCTAATTCCAATCAGTAAGATATTTTTTAAGAGTTATTCTGATTTGAGAAACTATTTTTTCTCTGGTTGTCGGTTTGCTTTTCGCTATGCCCCTGGCGAAGTTATATAAATCTTTGTTGCTCATTTTTATCCATTTGTTGTTTTTGCGCAAGAAATACAGCAGGCTCATTATGGCTATCCTTTTATTGCCGTTTTGAAAAGGATGATTTTTGATAAGAAAATAAAATAAGACACTTGCTTTTTCAATCAATCCCCGATACAAGTCTTTTTTGTTAAAACGGGAGAAAGGCGTTTCTATGCAACTTTCCAAAATATTCGGGAACCTGGTTCCGAAATCAGGGATTGGTTCATCCCAGGTCATAAGTTCCTTAGCCATAGAAAAAGCCACATACTCGACTTCTCCGACTGTAAGTTTTTTGGCTCTCATTCTTTACCCAGTCTTTTAAAAGCCTCCCCGTATTCTTTCAGGGCGTGTTCAACTACTTTTTCTATCTCTTCTTTTTTGTGTTTGCCAATCATGTGCCCGAGTGCCTCAGTCAATGAGTCATGGGCGACTACATAATTACGTCCAACTTTTTGGGCCTTTATTTTCCCAGCTTTAATTTTCCTGAACACTTCAACGCGGCTTAAGTGCAGGATATTTGCTACTTCTGAGGTTGAGTACAATGTTTTTGATGTCATATTTGTATAGTAACATATGTTACTATACAAATAAAGCAGTAGTCAGGGGTTAATTTGAATGGTTTTGGCAGAATAATCAATGGCGTGTCGCTAATCGCGAACAGTGGTGATATAATCAAAAATAATCTTATGGAAAGAATATTCATTAAAGACGCGAAAAACAAGGCTGAAAGCGAGATTTTTGTCTCCGGCTGGATTCATTCGCGGCGCGACCACGGCAAGCTGATTTTCATTGATTTGAGGGATTATTCAGGCTTGCTCCAGGTGGTTTTTACCCCGAACAACAAAGAACTTTACGAAAAAGCCCAGAAACTGCGTTCAGAATGGGTGGTCGGCGTTAAAGGTCGGGTCAATGAGCGGCCGAAGGGCATGGAAAATTCCGAGATTGAGACGGGGAAAATCGAGCTTCAAGCAAACGAGCTGGTTATTTATTCAGAGTCAAAAACGCCGCCGTTTGCGATTGAAACCGACGGCAGAGAAATAAACGAAGAGCTGAGATTAAAATATAAATACCTTGACCTTAGGCGTTCGCGGCTGGTAAAAAATCTTTCAAAGCGGCACGAGCTGATTTTGTTTGTCAGGAACTGGCTGTCAAGCCAGGGATTTTTGGAAATAGAAACGCCGAACCTGACAAAATCAACTCCGGAAGGCGCAAGAGATTATGTGGTGCCGTCGCGTTTGCAGCCGGGAAGTTTTTACGCTTTGCCGCAGTCGCCTCAGCAGTTCAAGCAGCTTTTAATGGTTGCCGGTCTGGAACGTTATTTTCAGTTTGCCCGGTGTTTCAGGGATGAAGACACCCGCGGTGACCGCCAGCCGGAGTTTACCCAGATGGATCTGGAGATGTCGTTTGTTGAACGCGAAGACGTCATGGAGCTGAACGAAAGATTAATGATTGAGCTGGTGAAAAAAATTTTTCCGGACAAAAAAATCCAAAAGATTCCGTTTCCAAGAATCAGCTACCAAGAAGCCATGAAAAAATACAAGACTGACCGGCCGGATTTGAGAAATGATCCCTCGACTGGGCTCGGGGCAAGCAAGGAAGACCCGGAATTATTGGCGTTTTGCTGGGTGGTTGATTTTCCGTTTTTTGAGCGAGTTGCCAGCGGCAACGAAGCTCACCCTGAGCTTGCCGAAGGGTTGAATAGTGGTTCGACAAGCTCACCACAAACATCTAAAGATGTTTGGACATTCACCCACAATCCGTTTTCCGCGCCGAAACCTGAGCACATGGAGATGCTAATGGAAAAGAAAAAGATCCCGGAGATTTTGACGACGCAGTATGATTTGGTTTTGAACGGCATGGAAATCGGCGGCGGTTCAATCAGGAACCATCAATCAGCCGCGTTAAAAAAAGTTTTTGAGGTGATGGGCTACGCGGAAGACAGGATAAAAGAAAATTTTGGCCACATGCTTGAAGCGTTTGATTTCGGCGCGCCGGTTCACGGCGGCATTGCCTGGGGTCTGGACAGGCTGGTTTCAATTTTTCAGAACGAGCCGAATATCAGGGAAGTGATTGCGTTTCCGAAAACCGGCGACGGCCGCGACTTGATGATGGGCGCGCCCTCAACCATTGATGATAAACAGCTGAAAGAACTGAAGCTAAAGATAGGAAACAGTCCCGACGTTAACAGCTCCGACGTTATTTCGGAGAGCCGACAATCACGTCGGCTTCGGGATCCCGGTCGCAAGCGTCGGGAAAAATAGTCTAGCTTCGCGGGATCTGGCGCAGCCAGAAAAGTAGAAAATAGAATAACCGAAAAGAAAAAATGCAGGATCTGAAAAAAGAAAAAACATTGGTGATTATCAAACCCGACGGCGTCCAAAGAGGTTTAATCGGCGAAGTCATCAAAAAATACGAACAGACCGGCTTAAAGCTGGTTTCTTTAAAAATGCTGGTTCCGACAAACGAACTGATTGAAAAACATTATCTGGTTGACCCGGATTGGAAAATCAAAAGGGGAAACAAAACCATTCAAGCATACAAAGACAAAGGCATTGAGCCGCCGGAACTTGATCCGGAAAAATCCGGCCAGAAAGTTTTAGATGTTTTGAAAAAATATTTAAGCTCCGGCCCGGTGGTGGCAATGGTCTGGCAGGGAATGAACGTTTGCAGCGTAATCAAGAAAGTCACCGGCAGTACGGAACCTTTGACGTCTGACGTTGGCACGGTTCGCGGCGATTTCACGGTTGATTCCTACCAGGTTGCCGACATTGACAACCGCGCGACAAGAAACATTGTTCACGCCTCCGGCTCTGTTGAAGACGCGCAAAAAGAAATTCCTTTGTGGTTCAGCGAAAGCGAACTGATTAATTACCGTCTGTTGAACGAAGCAATCCTTTACGACGTTAATCTTGACGGAATCCTGGAATAATTGTTTTTGAGGGATTTGTTGTTTTGGCGCAAATCGTGTCAACTGTGGATAGTTTAAGCCTTGAAAGCTTGATGTTTTCAGCATTGCGTTCGGCCCTGATTCTTTTATAATATTTTTAAGCTCCTGCGTTTGAAATTGGGACAAATAATTTTTTTTAGGGAGGCCAGTATTGTTCAGCTTCGGCTGGACCAAGGCCACCCACTTGTGTTCTAGCTAATTATCACGCGCAGGAGCTTTCCTAATGGTTTAAAATACATTAATGGACTTTTTTCAGGCGATTATTTTGGGAATCATTGAAGGTTTGACGGAGTTTTTGCCGGTTTCTTCAACCGCGCATTTGATGATTGCGTCAAAGCTACTCGGCGTTCCTGATTCTGATTTTTTGAAAACGTTTGAGATTGTCATTCAACTCGGCGCGATTTTTGCGGTTTTGTTTCTGTATTTTAAAAAAATCTTTGACTTTAAACTGATTAAGAATCTTTTTTTTGGTTTTTTGCCGGCCGCGGTTCTGGGATTTGTTTTTTATCCGCTGTTCCGGTCTTTGCTTGAAAGAATTGATCTGGCTTTGCTGGCGCTGTTTTTCGGCGGAATAGTTTTGATAGTTTTTGAAGAGTTTTTCCCTGCCAGGGGCGGGTCCGTCTCTGGCGGAAAAGAAAAAGATGGTTCGACTTCGCTCACCACAAGTGAATCGCTCGACGAAAAAAAATCTTTTGTCATTGGCTTGTGGCAGTCTTTGGCCATGATTCCGGGAGTCTCACGGTCTTTGGCAACGATTTTTGGCGGCCTGGCCCAGGGGTTGTCAAAAAAGAACGCCGTGGAGTTTTCGTTTCTTTTGGCTTTGCCGACAATGTTTTTTGCTTCCGGTTACGACCTTTTCAAAAATTATTCTTCAATGGATTTTTCAAACTGGCAGAACCTGGCTTTGGGATTTTTTGTTTCTTTTTTGAGCGCGGTTTTGTCGGTCAAGCTGTTTTTGAAGTTTTTGGAAAAAAATAATTTCCAGGCTTTTGGCTGGTACCGGATAATTTTTTCTCTGGCGGTTTTCGGGCTGCTTTTTATTTAACGGTTTTTTCGGTAAGATTAATCATTGAAACAAACAACCATGTTTATCCCGATTGTTCTTGGCACGTCAAGAAAAGATAACCAGTCTTTAATCGCCGCTGATTATATTTTTAAAAAAGTCCAGGAAGCCGGCATTGAAACCGTTTTGATTAAAACCGGTGAGTTTGTTTCACGGGCAATCACCACCGAGTCTTTGAGCGAAGAAAAAAACAAAGCCTGGCAGGAAACCATGCAAAAAGCTCAAGGCTTGATTGTCGTGGCGCCGGAATACAATCACGGCTATCCCGGAGAGCTGAAGCTTTTGCTTGACCAGCTTTACCCGGAGTATCACTACAAACCACTGGGGATTGTCGGCGTTTCCAGCCAGTTTTCCGGCGGTTTGCGGATGGCGGAGCAGCTGCGGCTGGTTGGCGTCGCTTTGAAGATGACGCCGATTTACCCGTCGGTTCATTTTATGGAGATGAAAGAAAAAACCGAAAAAGACTTCCGGGATGATGCAAAACTTAATCAGGCGATTCAGAGCCTGTTTGACGAGCTGAAAAAAATAATTGACTCAAAAAAATAAAGTGTCGTACCAGCTACCAAAACTTAATTTTGCTTATGACGCCCTGGAACCTTTTATTGACGCCCGGACAATGGAGATTCATTATTCCAAACATCATCAGGCTTACGTTGACAAGCTGAACGCGGCTTTGGAAAAACATTCGGAACTTTTTGAAAAACCGGTTGAAGAATTGTTAAAGAATTTGGAAAGCATTCCGGAAGATATCAGAACTGCGGTCAGGAACCATGGCGGCGGCCATTTTAACCATTCTTTTTTCTGGGAAGTCTTGTGTCCTTTGAAAGATACGAAACCAGTTGATTCTTTGCCAGAGCTGAAAACCGCGATTGAGGCTGGGTTCGGCAATTTTGAAGATTTCAAACAAGAGTTTTTAAAAGTCGGATTAAGCCATTTTGGTTCTGGTTGGGCCTGGCTTTCAAAAAACAAAGACAAAAAGCTTTTGATTCACTCTTTGCTAAATCAAGATTCGCCGCTTTCTCAGGGTTTAACCCCGATTTTCGGGGTTGACCTTTGGGAGCACGCTTATTACCTGAAATACCAGAACCGGCGCCAAGAATACCTGGAAAATATCTGGCAGGTGGTTAACTGGCAAAAGGTTTTGGAAAACCTGAAAAAATAGATAAAAAGCTTTGAAGATAAAAGAAACTTTAATTTACCGGGTTTTGGCACAGAAAAAGTATTTTTTCCTGTTTTTGGTGTTTACGCTGGCGATGGCGGTTTTTTACCCGGTTGTCCAGGTTTCCCAGCAGGGGGTCAACAACTTCTTTTTCTGGTTTTCTTTGTTAAAAACGGCTGACTGGATTTTTTTCATTGCCCTTTGCGTTATTTTCGGCCTGAACTTTTCTTTGTTTTCGTGGCGGAATGACAGAAAAATCTGTTCCAGCAGGCAAAAAATCAAAACCGGATTTTTCGGCGGTTTAGGGGCTTTTTTGGCGACAGTTTTACCGCTCTGCCCGCAGTGCCTGTCTTTTTTAGCTCTGCTTTTGCCGGTTGGGTTTTTGGGTGTTTTGGTCCAGTACCGGTTTTGGGTGATGGCGGCAAGCGTGTCTTTGATGGTCTGGTCTTTGTTTATTTTGGGAGCGTTTGACCGGACAGAAAATAGAATCTAAAATGACCTGCCGGCTTCTGGCGGAAAAGTTGAAGATATGATTAAAAAATTCTAAAATCTTCATAGGTTTCACATCTTTTCTATTTACTACTTTCTATTTTCTAACTTATGAATTGGCTTGTCTTTTCAATCTTGTCCGCCGGATTTGCGGCCTTGGTGGCGATTTTCGCCAAACTCGGCTTGAAATCAGTGGATTCAAATCTGGTGGCGATTGTCAGGGCGGTCGTCATGGCTTTGTTTTTGCTTGGCTTTGGTTTTTTGTCCGGAAAACTGAATAACTTTTCTTTTGGTATGCTTGCCGGCAAAGATGGAGTCTTGATTCTTTTGTCGGGTTTGGCGGGCGCGATTTCCTGGCTGTTTTATTTTCTGGCTTTGAAAACCGGCTTGGCGTCAAAGGTTTCCGCGGTTGACCGGTTGAGTCTGGTTTTCGTGATTGTTTTGTCAGTGCTTTTTCTCGGCGAAAAGCTGACGCTCAAAACCGCTTTGGGCGCGGCTTTAATGGTTTTGGGCGCGATTTTGGTTGCGTTGAAGTAATTGAAATAGCTCAAGAAACGTTTTAAACTTGAGTTAAGTATGAATAAATCAACAAAGCTGATTTTGGCCTTTATTTTTTCAGTTGTTTTACTGACAGCGGGTTTTGTTTTTTTTCAATTTTCCGACAAGGGCGGTTTTTCCGGATGCTTCGGTTCGGTTCAGGCGGCAATCTTGAACAGCTGTCCGTTCAGGCGCAGCTCTTCCGGAACAAAAAAACTGCCGTTGGTTCAGCCGTCGCCGGCACAAAAGCCCGAGCTCAACAGTTTTTTCGTTAAATCTGACAAAAAAAGCCTTTTATTAACCGGAAAAAATCTGGCGAAAGTAGAGATTTTCGCGAAAACAAATAATCTTGAAAGATTCTGGGGCGAAGCAAAATTAGTTCAAACCAAAGATAACGTCCAAAACTGGAGTTTTGATTTGCCGACGTCCCCGATTCTGGTTCAGGAAATTTTCGCCAAAGCCGAAGCTAAAGATTTCCGCGGCGAGTTTTTGTTTATGAGTTTTCCGGTCACTGGGTTTGAGCCGGTTTACCAGCTGCTCTGGGCGCAAAAAGATAAAAGCGTTTTCAGTCTTGAACTGAACCAGCCGAAAAAATTATTCACAAACCAAACCGCGATTCTTTCCACGGGCGAGCTGGCGTTGACATTTAAACAAATCACTGAAGATTCAAGATGCCCGCTCGGCGCTTACTGCATTCAAGCCGGCAAAGTTTCGGCGAAATTCAATCTTGATTTTTCCAGGCAGCTGCCCCAGGAAATTATTTTGAGCCTTGACCCGAATGATCAGGCAACTTCTTTTTTTGAAACCGATGATTACAAAATCAGCCTGGTTTCCGCTGGTCCGGAAAAACAGCTTGGTGCAATCGCGATTGATTCGATAGATTATTACGCGATTGTTCTTGTCAATAAAAAATGATCCCGGACAGGACTTAACATAGTCAGGCTTAAAACCAGCGGCGGTTAAACCACGTTAAAGCTAAGGCTGAATAACTTTAGCGGATTATATTATTGTTGCCCGATATTTATCGGAGCAACCTCGACAATGATGTCGTTCACCGGATCATAGAGAATCGCTTTCTGGGAAGTGGAAAAGATCAAGACCTTGTCGCC
>Ga0076039_123_pt1 | contig 8128 bp, 9 predicted proteins | sample RifGroB1_FD_68136 | JGI IMG/M metagenome (GOLD analysis project Ga0076039, IMG submission 68136) | Parcubacteria bacterium GW2011_GWB1_45_10
AGAGCCACAAAGACGAGCCTCTTGCACAGTTTTACATAGAGTCAAAATAATTCGTGATATAATGGATTAAATTATGCCAGCACATGCTGATTTAGTTTCCTATATCCAAGATCAAACCAGACAAGGCGCTACTGCACAGTCAATTCATGCGACTCTTTTGTCTGCTGGATGGAGTGATGCAGACATTTTGAACGCATTTCATGATGTCGCCGCTGGGATGTTACCGATGACGACAGGAGTTTCAATCCATGAAGACTTGGCGCAAGTTCGCGGGATGGTTGCGCATTTGGCATCGCGAATCGGATCACTTGAGGAAAGTATCAGAAGCTCTGCAATGCTTCCTTTGCCACAGCTTGAATTGCCGAAACGCACAAGCACGACATCATTGCATTGGATGACCGTGGCATCGTGGGTGTTAGCGACTCTTATTGCTCTAGGCACAATGGTTGCAATTTGGCAAAAATGGTTAATATTCCAATAATAAACAAAATACGCACAGTCTTTTTTGTCTTGGCTGGGATTATAAGCATTGGAGTCCTTATGAATGTTGCGCATGCGCAACCAACGACAGATAAAATCACCAAATCATGGGAATTTTTTGGCGGACCACTTGTAGGAATTGATATAACACAGGTCAGGCAAAATATTTTTTCCCTTGTTATTGATTTTGCGCGACCAATCCCGCTTATAGATCATGGCAACGAAGGGAATCTTCGCGCGCCAAGTATTTTTCAATTTTTGACGCGAGGACATTTGGCTAACAAGACGCGCTCCGTGTCTCGCATGTTTTACTCACAGACAGGCAAGCAAGCTCTATCGGATTATGCCGTTCATATGGCGATGCTTTGAAAAATGGAATAACAATACCAAGTGATGCGTGGCAAAAGGGGATAGCGTCGTGGTATGGGCCTGGATTTCATGGGCGCACAACAGCGTCTGGAGAAGAATATGATAAACACGGCATTTCTGCAGCACACAAAACACTTCCACTTGGATCAATGGTTCGCGTTGTGCGCCCGGCAAACGGGGCGATGGTGATTGTTGAAATCACAGATCGCGGGCCATATGTTGCCGGACGAATTATTGATTTATCTCTTGGAGCAAAACAAGAACTTTCGCGACACTTGCCAATAATTTGTGCGAGTGGAACTTCGTCTTGTGTTCTGGCTTCTAATTGCTTGATCTGTACGACATTGCGGTCTTTTTCTTGTGGTCCGACTAGTAACGCAATCTTAAATTGGCTTCTAAGTGCCCACGATAGCTGGCCCTTGAGCGAATTATCGGTACCAGTATATAGTGCGGTTGATATTCCCGCGTTGCGTAGATCTGATGCCAATCTAAGTACAACCAATTTGCACGATTCGTCAAAATTAAGAACACCAACTGCCGCGCCGATATTTGGTGTTCTTGCTATGCCTAGCTCATCTAACGCAACACGGAGACGATCTATGCCAATGCTCATTCCAACACCTGCTATTCGTAGAGGGGCAAAGCGACTTACCAATTCATCATATCGTCCGCCGGAAGATACAGACCCTATCCGTGGAAGTGCGACAAGCGAGGTCTCATATACCATGCCGGTGTAATATCCAAGTCCACGAGCGATAGACAAATCAAAACTCCATGTAGTGCGCGGCACATTAAGTGCGTCCAAATATCCCGACAACTCACGCAATTCCTGAATTCCTTCGTGCGATTGAGGTGCAAATTTCAAATATTTATCCGCTTGATCCAATAGCTCTATCGGGTCACTTGCTCGGATGGAAAGTAATTCTTGGATTCCATCAATGGCCGAGCTATCAAGCCCTAGCGATTTTAATTCATCGGCGATTTCTTTCCATGGCTGTTTTTCTAATTTATCTATTGCCCGGAGCACTTGAGGAAGCAGTTTTTGATCAAAATTAAAAAATTCTGGAAGTCCTCCGAGTATTTTACGATTTGAGATGCGAATTGCGATGCGATCGGACAAGCCGAGATCGGATAGTGTTGAATATACGAGTGCCAAAATTTGTGCATCCGCTGTGAGCTCGGTTGCTCCCACAATATCTGCGTCACATTGGATAAATTGCCTCCATCTGCCAGCTTGCGTGTGCTCGCCACGCCATACTGGGCCGATGTGTGACACAGAGAAGGGGAATACCAAGTCATCAGCATGTGCCGCAACAAACCGTGCCAATGGAACCGTAAGATCAAATCTAAGCCCGAGCGGAGCGTCGTCTTCTGTTATTTTTGCGCGATAAATTTGTTTTGCAAATAATGGGTCTCCGCCAGTTAAAACCTCTTCGCGTTCCAACGCTGGCGTGCTAATAAATGAAAATCCATTTCTTGCGAATGATGCGCGTACAGAATCAATCATTTCTTGCCGAACAGCAAGCTCTTTTGGTAACAAATCAGAGAATCCAGATGCTGGTTGTGGGTCAATCCGTCGCATACGGTAAAATTATACCATTTCTATCTTTGGCGTGCTATGATGACAACCATGCAACAGCGCTCTAATTTCAGGACGCTCATAGTGGTTGTTGTGACGGTGTTTTTGGATTATTTAGGAATTAGCTTGGTAATTCCTGTTGCCGCACCGCTTTTTTTGAGCGCAAATGGATTTTTTGATGTCGGTGTATCGCTGGATTATAGGACTCTTATACTCGGCTTATTACTTGGGACATCTCCATTTATACAATTTTTTACATCTCCTATACTGGGAGCATTTGCAGACAGAATTGGCAGAAAACCAGTTCTTCTTTTGTCGGTCCTTGCCACAGGATTCGGACATGCGCTGACTGCGGTGGGATTTCTAACGCACAACCTGCCATTATTATTTGTAAGCCGCGTGTTATCTGGCGCAGGTGCTGGGAATCTTTCAGCTGCCAATTCCGCCGTGGCAGATGTGAGCGATTCAAAAGAAAAAGCGCGAAATTTTGCGTTAATCGGCGCAGCAATCGGATTAGGATTTATTTTCGGACCATACTTGGGTGGCAAATTATCCGATCCAACAATAGCGCCATGGTTTTATTATGATACTCCACTTTGGGTTGCCGCGGCATTATCGCTTTTGAACGCAGTATTCATTTTGCTCGCATTTTCTGAGACACTCCGCACGCGTATAAGACGAAAAGTAGATATGTTTACCGGTGTGCGCAATATTTTGCGCGCTTTTGCCATCAAAGAGCTTCGCGTTTTGTATTTAGTCAGCTTTTTAATCGGATTTGCATATAATTTCTTCACACAATTTTTCTCCGTATTTTTGGTAGCAAGATTTCATTCAACATCGGCAGAGCTTGGCGTATTATTTGCTTATATTGGTATCTGTACTGTAGTGGCGCAGGGATTTTTTGCTCGTGTGCTTGCGAGCTATATGCGCCCTGCAGTTATTATTCGATGGGCACCACTGGTTGCCGGGATCGTTCTCGCAGTTTTTGCCGGTATTCATAAAGAGCAAACAGTTTATTTATTAATTCCACTTGCTGTGGTTGCGTACGGATTAAGTCCAGCAAATATGACAGCACTTATATCAGACGCGGCAGGCAAAGAGTCGCAAGCATTAGGATTTGCCATTCCGCCAGTTATTTCTGGGATTGTAACGGCTGTTAGCATTGCTATGCCGCTTGCTTTAGGAGCGGCGTCATTCTTTTTAGCATGGGGGATTTTTACACTGTTCCATAAAGACGGATTGCTCGGAGAATTTCACGAAGTATAAAAAGTTGCCCCCGCCTTGGTGGGCGAGGGCGCACTATCTAGTTTCTCGCGACGACTGGAATCGTCGCTGGGTATGTCAGCTTGAAGCGAAAGAGCGATCCAGTTGCCACCCATGCCTCTCTTACCCCAAATGCGCTCAAAGGCGTGGTTGGGCTGATGTAGCCATCAAATCTCCTCTCCGTTCTGATCTGCACCATGTCGTTTTCCGAAGAGAGCACGATTCTTTCGCTATCTCTTCTTATGATCTCCTCTACTCTCACAGAAGCTGTTATGTAGCCCATTCTTTCATTGAAGGAGATGTCACTTATTGAAAGCGACACAACGCTTTGACGGGGGAGTATATCTTCTGCTGGAGGGTCTACCTCCACAATGACACCCTCTGTTGAAACCGACGCAACACGGCCAAGTGCTTTTTGGAGATTCACAGCACGCCTGACTTCTACTGTGATCGTCGTTCCTTTCGGGACGACGACGGTTTCTCTTGTAGCGCGTACCGCGATCGGCTCTGGCATTGTCAGCACCGAACTCGGATCATTTTGAGGCTCCGAGACCGGCGATGAAGCAGGCGAGGGAAGTTCTGATGGACGCTCTTTGAGCGCCTTTATTTCCTCTTCAACTGCTTTCATCCGCTCTTCAGCCGCCGCTTCAGTAGCAATCCTTGCTTCTTCAGCGCGCTTAGTGGCCGCGGCAAGTTCAGCCTTTTGCTCTTCGGCAATCCGTTGAGCGTTCATACGACCTATGTTTGCTTGCCACAAATCGCGTGTAACCGGCTTGAGCGGTTCGCCTCGCACATGACCCGCATGTTCATAGCAAATCATTGTGCCAGTCTCATTGACACGATAGAACATCACGGGCTCGCCAGTGCGCGGATCCGAGAACTCGTTAGTGCAGGGGACTTCGAGCGGTGCCGCGAGTTCTCGGCCGTGTTTTTGTGCTATTCGCGATATGTAGTTTGCTGTCTCGCGCCCCATTTCGCGAATCCCAGGGACGAAAGCCGTGAGAAACGCTCCCACGGTAACAGCGCCGGCAAACCCACCGATTATCTTAGCTGGGCCATCCCACCCAATCCTATTGAGAAACCATGCGAAAGACCCGAGAAGCGGTATCACAACGATCACGGCTGCCCACAGAAGAATCGGCCCAAACCAACCGATGGAGACGAACAGTCCCATCCCGATCAAAACGACGATTGCGACGAGCGCGACGATTGCGGCCAAAATTTTCTTGCCCATTTTTATTTCCTGCCTTTCTTTCGTTTACCCAAGATTGCATCCGCGCATTCGTCCAAGAACCCCTTCTTTTTTCTCTTCGGTTTGGTTTCTTGTACGAAATGTATGATCTTTTGTTGTCGTGAAGTGATATCAACAGCCTGCTCTCTAGTTGCCTCTCCATCATCTACGATAACGCGCTTACTAAGCTCGCTTCTCGCTTCGTCGAGCATTTCTTTCACAAAACGATTAAGGATGGAATTCTCAGGAAGATTCTGTCCGAGAGCTCCGCCAACTAGGAGAATCGCATCAATCAGTCGCTGCCGTCCAGATTCATTATCTGGTATTACATTCCACTTGACGGCCAACTTGTAGAGTCGATCCCATGCTCCTCCTGGCATGTCAAAGTTGATCTTTACGCGATCTGTCAGGTACGACTCAACAAGTTTCTGCAAAGACAATCGCACTTCGCACCTCACTTTCTTTGATTGTGAAAGAAGCCGAAGATTACTATACAATAAAAAGTTTATATGCGCCAGTCCTTGCATCAACTTGCAGAAAAAGGGGATACGCGTACAATTTGTGTATGACAAAAGAAGCATTTCAATATTTACTCGTCATCGTATTGCTCACGATGATCACCGTATCGTTTGGCGCGCTATCATTTGACCTCATTAATGTGTATTTCCCTGACATAGCAGGGAATGCATGTTCGTATGATGGATGTACAGGGAGCATCAATGGCTCACTCGCCGTTTTGATTATTGCATTTCCGGTCTTCGTGAAATTATGGCAGATTATCCAGCGAGATATTGTGGCGGATAAAGAAAAAGCCAATTTGCGCGTACGAACAGTGCTTTTATATTTAGCAATATTTATCTCCGGAATAGTTCTTATTGCTGATCTTATTACGCTTGTCAGCGGATGGCTAAATGGCTCGCTTACTGCTCAATTTATCTTTAAGGTTATTATTGTGATGGCTGTTGCAGGAATGACTTTTTCGTACTTTCGCAACGAGCTCAAACAATCAAGTGGTTCAACGCGCCGTTTGATCGGATGGACAAGCATCGTACTTGCAGTGTTGGCAGTAGTAATTGGTGTCTGGACATCTGCTCCATGGGAAGCGCATGCAAGGAAAATAGATCAGATGCGAATTGATAATCTTCAAATGATTCAATCGCAAATTGTTTCAATTTTTTGGACGAGCAAGGCAAGATTGCCAATGTCACTTGGAGAATTAACCGACTCTGTCTCGGGTTTTACTGCTCCGCGCGATCCAGAAACTAATTTGCCGTATGAATATAAACTTACTGGTGCAAGATCATTTTCCTTGTGTGCAGTATTTACCATAGAAACAAAAGGTCCATCCAAAAATACGCGTGCTATCCCAGCCGGCACAAATTCTATGGATACATGGTTCCATGGGGCAGGGAAGTCGTGCTTTGAAAGGACCATAGATCCAGATATTTATCTTCCAAAAATTCGCTAGCCTGAATGTTCCTTTGTTCCGTCCAGAATCGGAAGGATTATCAATGTTGACAACCTGTGGATAACCTGTTGATAAGTATTGCGCGAACCCACATTGACTTCATGTCCCGCTTTGATATAAAGACGACACAAAGATATGGTGTTTTAACGCTCATAGATTGGCATCCTGTCGCGACTGGTGCTGTGGACCGTTATCCCTCCTCGGTTCACCGCAAGAACTCTCGTGACAGGATACGAGTCTGTGGGCTTTATTTAAAATGGAATCATTAAAATCATCAGCAATTGCAATACTTGCGGGCGTTTTTGTTTATGCAGTAGTTCAGATTTTTATTCCCCCGTCATCCCCTTCAAGTACAGAAGGAACACTTGCTATTTCTACAACTCCAACTGAAACAAGTGCCCAAAAAAGAGCATCCAATACCCCACTCACAAAGGCAAACATTGGAGCACTTCTTTTAAGTCCGAGTTCGTCCGTAAAACCATCCGTGACAATTTCAGAAAAACAAGAAAATAAGCCAGCTCCAATAATTTCTACTCCCCCGGTTACGCCGAGACCAATTTCTACTGTAATTTTGACGCCCCAGCCAGTGGCTGGTCAGCCTTTGGCTGAAACGCCTACGAATACTCCAACTGCTACAATAACTCCAAGAATTTCCGAATCGTCATCGCCCATCGTTACTCCGACCATAACTCCAACAACTATACCTACACCTACTGCAACGGCAACGCCATCGAAAATTGTGATTTCTGAAATCGCATGGGCTGGAACTGTCGCGAATTCATCCGATGAATGGATTGAGCTTTATAATGCCGGTGAAGAATATGTTGCACTTGATGGATGGAGTATATACGAGGGCGATTCAACGAAAATAATTTCGCTTAGCGGAAATATATATCCAAACGGATTCTATTTGATAGAAAGGACAGACGATTCAACAGTGTCCGATATTACCGCAGATGTATTTGGAAGTTTTAGCGGATCTGGCCTAAAAAACGATGGCGAAGATATTCGCTTGAAAAATTCGGCAGGAGAAATCGTTGATCGTGTAAATTGTAGTGCTGGCTGGTTTGCGGGCGACGCACCAACGCGGATTACAATGGAACGCATTAATTCGCTTGTAGATGGATCAATAAGTTCAAACTGGGGATCAAATAATGGGAGCGTGACCACTGGTCTTGATGCAAAAGGAGGGCCAATCCATGGCACTCCTAGGTTTAAAAACAGTATTTCGCCGTGATTATCCACATTTTGGTATTGTTACCATCTTTCTTGGCGCATATACTGCTGATGTCAGCATTATATACATATGACTTTTGAGCCATATATAATGCTTGACTTTGACGGCGAATTTGGCTAGGATGTATCTCAAACGATAAACTGCGCGTGGACTGTCCATGCCTGCCTGAAACGGTGTTATAGGCAAGCATGGGAAGCCCAGGAAAGGTCATTGAAAATCAAGGTCGAAAAGATTGCAAAGAACATAAGGTTGCAACGAAAGAAAAGACGACTATTTAAGTGTTTGGAAAGATACTGTTTGAGTTCCGGAGTCGAAATCTTCTAGCGTGCCCATCTTTCTCGGTCGAATAAGGGGAAGTGTCATTGCCTCATGGAGAACGGATCTTGTCAGTATCTCGTAAGCGTTAGTTTGAAATGTAAAATGTTATTCCCCTGCTCGCTGGTTCGTTTCCCCCACATCTTGGTGGACGCGATGTATCAGATGAGCAGGAAACTTAAAACT
>Ga0076039_124_pt1 | contig 7981 bp, 10 predicted proteins | sample RifGroB1_FD_68136 | JGI IMG/M metagenome (GOLD analysis project Ga0076039, IMG submission 68136) | Parcubacteria bacterium GW2011_GWB1_45_10
GGCGACAAGGTCTTGATCTTTTCCACTTCCCAGAAAGCGATTCTCTATGATCCGGTGAACGACATCATTGTCGAGGTTGCTCCGATAAATATCGGGCAAGAGTAATAACATCTGCTAATGCCGACAAATGACAATCCACGGATTGCGACGAATAGTTTTTTAATGGCAGCCAGGATATTTTTATTCGCCGCTGTTGGTTTGTTTTGCACTGGCATTAACGAAACAGCGTTAGCCGAAGATTACACCAGCCCTTCTTTTATTATTCGCGCGCCGGTTGTCAGCGAAGGCGGTTCTTATTCAAGCTCAACCAGTTTTCAGCTTCAAAACAGCTTGGGACAGGTCATTACTGGAATAAACAGCGGTTTGAGTTTCCAACAGCTGGCGGGTTTTTGGTACTGGGGCTGGCCGGTGCCAGGTGCTTCTCCAACTCCAACACCAACACCTTCTCCGTCTCCTCCTGTTCCTGCTCCAGCGCCTGGCGGCGGCGGAACAGTCTCGGTTATAACCACGGGCGTTAATTTTTCCGGCCGGGCCTATCCTTCAAACAAAGTCGTAATTCTTAAAGACGGCCAGATTGTCGCCACCACTGTTGCCGGGCCAGACTCAAACTTCAATGTTTCTTTGACCGGATTGAGCGGCGGCAACTATAATTTTTCAGTTTACGGCGAAGACAGCCAGGGCAGGCATTCGGCGTTTCTCACTTTTCCGGTTTTGATAACCTCGGGAGCGACAGTCACTGTCAGCGGCATATTCATTGCGCCGACAATCGGCGTTGACAAACTTGAAGTCAGGAAAGGCGACGACATTGCCATTTTCGGCCAGACCGCGGCAGACGCGAACATCACCCTACAGGTCAATTCCGAAGAGCCGTTTTTTGCCAAAGCAAAATCCGACAAAAATGGCATTTATCTTTATAATTTTGATACTTCAGTTCTGGTGCTCGGCCAGCATTTGGCCAAAGCAAAATCCGCTTTTGAAGAAGCGACAAGCCCGTATGGTTCCGCGGCCGGCTTTAAAGTGGGGACAAAAAATGTTTCCGCGTCTGCGCCGGCGGCCTGCGCCGTGAAAGCGGATTTGAACAATGACTGCCGCGTCAACCTGGTTGATTTTTCCATTGCCGCTTTTTGGTATAAGCGGACAATCAGCGCGGAGTTTAAAGTGAAGGAAAGCGAAAGATTAAACGGCGACGGCAAAGTCGATTTAACGGATTTCAGCATCATGGCGTATTACTGGACGGGGTAGGTTAGAAAGCAGAAGTTAGAAAATAGGAAGTAGAAAGTAGAAGCTATGAGTAATTTAACAGAACAATTTCCCGAATCGGAACGTTATGGATTAACAAGTCAAATGCGACGCGCCGTTATTTCGATCTCATCTAATATCGCCGAAAGTTATCACCGTTTTCATAAAAAAGAAAAACAGCAATTCTTAGCGATATCTTTTGGTTCGGGTTCAGAGATAGAGAGCCAAATAGAAATTGCAAAAGTTTTATTTTCTAATTTTAATTATCAACCGGCAGAAGATTTATTATCTGAAATCATGCGAATTTTGAACAATTTTCTTAGCAAATAATTTTTTATGTCAAGATTTTTTATTCTCCATCTTCTATTTCCTAGGTTTTGTCTTGTTATTCTATTTTCTACTTTCTATTTTCTAGACTCCAATTCTGTTCTGGCTGCTTCGGTTGGCTGGGAAGCGCCCGGCGAGGTCGGCGTTAACCAGCGGTTTCAGGCAGATGTTTTTCTTGACACGCAAGGCGAGAACATCAACGCCGTTGAAGGCGAGTTTGAGTTTCCGCGCGGCTTTTTGGGTCTCAAAGAAATATCGGACGGCGACTCCATAATTAATTTCTGGATTCAGCGGCCCAAACTGAATTTGGACAATAAAATAATCTTTTCCGGCATTATTCCGGCCGGTTATTCAGGCAAGGGCAAGGTTTTTTCCGTTGTTTTTCAGGCGTTGGCGCTGGGCGAGGCGCCGGTGAAGTTTAGTAACCTGAAAATTTTGCTTAACGACGGCAGCGGCACGCCTGTGCAGGCAAGCGTTTTGAGCGCCAGCATCAAAATCAGCAATATAAAAGCGAGTGAAGAAATTTTAGGAGCCAAGCTCGCGGACAGCGAGCCGCCGGAGTCGTTTCAGATCTATCTTTCAAACGATGAAAGCGTTTTTGGCGGCAAATGGTTTATTGTTTTCGCCACCCAGGACAAGAATTCAGGCATTGAGCGTTACGAGATATTAGAAAATAGAAAGTGGAAAATAGAAAGTAGAAGTTGGGAAACCGCGGAAAGCCCGTATCTTTTGGAGGATCAAAGCCTTTCAGGCGATGTCTATGTCAGGGCGTTTGACCGCGCGGGAAATTACAGAACCGAACATCTGGCGCCGGTGAACCCGTTAAACTGGTATGAAAATTGGCTCATCTGGATTATAATTATTATAGTAATCACAATGTTCTTTTATGCGCGCCGGAAAAAAATAAACGCAAAAAACATTCGCAAAAATGATCAAAAATCCGCTTAGAATTTTATTGGTGTCAATTGGTTTTATCCTGGTTTTCACCGGCGGGGTGAACACGGCGTCAGCCGCCGGTCTTTATTTCTCTCCTTCCAAAGGGACTTTTTACAAAAACGAAAACTTCAGCGTCAGTGTTTTCGTGAGTTCGGAACAGGCAATCAACGCGGTTCAAGGAGTCATCTCTTTTCCGACTGAATACTTTGAAGCGATTTCCGTAAAAAGCAACACCAACTCCATTGTTGATTTATGGGTTCGCAAACCTTCGTTTTCCAACGCCAGCCCGCACGGCAATGTTCAGTTTGAAGGCGTGGTCTTGAACCCGGGATTTGTCGGTTCAAGCGGCAAAGTGATGGAGATTGTTTTCCGCGTCAAAAACGAAGGTCTGGCCGGATTGGATTTTTCCGATTCCGCGATTCTGGCGAACGACGGTTTGGGAACCAATGTTTTGACCTCTAATGCGAGCGCGAACTTTTCGCTTTTGCCGCCGCGGTTTGCTCCGGAAACTCCGGCCTCGGAAAATCTCAAAGCGGTTGAGGAACGAATCAAAGAAGTTGAGCAGAAAGTTTCGCTTGCCGCAGAAGAAAGAGAAACCGGCATCCTGCGTTTTTGGTATATTCTGCCGGAGTTCATCAGAATCATTATCCTGGTTCTTGTTGGTCTGGCGGCAATCTTGCTTTCGCTGATTTTGCTTGGTTTTATCATTGTTACAGCCGTGTGGCTGTGGAATTACGCGCGGCAGCACCGGCGCCAAGTTGAACAAAAAATCGAGGTTTTACCGGGCAAGATAAAGCGATTTTTCAGAAAAGCCGAGCGTGCGGCAGTGTCCGTTGAACAAGAATTGGCCGGCGATCTGCACTATGGCGTCCGTCAGATAAAAAAAGAAGTTTCCGGAGCCAGACACAGCCGGTCTTTGAAAAAGACGCTGCTTAATTACTGGCATTCCGTGATTAAGGTTATCAAGCGTTTTGGCGAAGATAATCTGAAAGAAAAGCCGCTTTAATCAAGACTCAAGAAACGCCGGGTTCAAAAATCCCCGGCTTTTTGCCGAAGTTCAGGGAAGCGTCAGCGCTTTACCTGACTCATTTTTTGCGCACGTTCTCCTTGTCTTTGCCGGGGATTTACGTGCCAATCTTTATTTTTGGACTGGCGCAAAAACCAGCGGTTTTGGCCGGCGATTTTTTGAACAATATTTTCTGGGTTCTGGTTTATTACTTCATTTACAGCATTTTCGTCACTCTGGCGAATATTTTTCTTTCAAACCTTTTGTTCCAGAAACTAGGGTTCCGCGTTTCCATTCTTTTGAGCATGCTTTTTCTGGTTCTGGTGGTCGCCTGCCTTTTTGAGCTGGAGGAAAACTTTTCTTTGATTTATCTGGCGCCGGTTTTGACGGCTTTGGCAGTTCATTTTTACTGGATTCCGTTCCATATTTTTTTCATCCGCAAAGCCAATTTTGGCGGCAATTTCGGCAACGAGTCGGCGTCCCAGGTTCTGACCGTGACCCTGGCCGGCGCGTTTGGGCCTTTGGCGGCCGGGCTGATCTTGAGTTTTTTTGATTTTAAAATCCTTTTTTTGGTGACCGGGTTTTTGCTGTTTTTGTCGGCAGTGCCGACGCTCTTTTTGGTGACCGAAGCCGGTCACAGCGAACACCGTTTCAAAAAAATCTACACTGAATACATCTTCAATCCCAAGCTCTGGAAGTTGAACCTGGCGTTCATCGGCGCCGGCATTGACGGCATTATTTTCGACATTTTCTGGCCGATTCTTTTGTTTCTGGTTCTGAAAAATTTTGTCCAGCTCGGCGGGCTGGTCAGTTTTTCCATGGTTCTGTCGGCTTTGATTATGGTTTGGGTTGGCCGGATTCTTGAAAGCAGAAAAGCGATGTTTTTGCGTAAAGCGAGCGTGTTTTTAAACTCCGCGCTTTATTTTTTTAGGATTGTCGCCGTTTCGCCAGGCTCGCTTTTTGCGATTGACGTTTTTGACCGCTTGAACGGCAAAGTTTACGGCACGGCGTTTCTGGCGGAAAGCTATGACAAAGCCAAGCTGATGCACGAATCTGACTTTATTATTTACCGCGAAACCATGACTCATCTGGCCAATATTCTCGCAATGATTCTGGCGTTTGCCGTGATTTTGAGTTTTGAAAACTGGAAGCTGGTTTTTGTCCTGCCGGCCCTGGGCAGCCTTCTGGTTTTTCTGCTTTACATTTAAATCGCCGGCTGTTTCTGTTAAAATAAAACCATAAATATATGGATAAATATTTAAGCCAGATGGAGTTTCTTTTGGGAAATCCCTGGGTCGCTTTGCTGGTTTTGGCCTGGACCTTGACCTGGAAGGGCATGGCTTTGTGGAAAGCCGCCAGGTCAAGTCAGAAAAACTGGTTTGTCGCGCTTTTGGTGATTAATACCCTGGGCGTTTTGGAGATTTTTTACCTTTATTTTTGGGACAGGCTCAAAGAGCTTTTCAAGAGAAACCGACAGGTTTAACAAACAAAACCCCGCCGATAGGGCGGGGTTTTGTTTTAAAGCTTTATTTTTCAGAAAGCTGGAGATAGATGCCGGCAAAAGCAGTTTGGAGCATGATGCTGAAGAAAATAAACCCGAGCCCGAGCGTCAGGACGCCGGGAATAATCGAAAGAAGCGTCAGGCCGAAACCCGCGAGCAAAAATACGAAATAGCGCCACTTGACGCCGTCTGTCAGCTTGCCGGCTTCAATAAACAGCTGTTTGTATTCCTGGAAAATCTTTCGCAGAGCTTTTGAGAGTTTCATGTTTTTACAGTTGGGGAGCTGTTTTTTCTTGTCGGCGACCAGATACATGACTTGTGAGTATTTTATTGCCAGGTAAATGCCGGGGATGACCAGCGCGACAAAACCAAGCATCACCATAAGGCTGTAAATGACGCTGACAATGGCAAAGTTGGCCACGAAAAATATGTTTTTTCCGGTGGCAGACGATTTGGTTGAAAAAAGCTCGCCGAGTTCATCAACCAGCGAATCAAACGTCGGTTTGCCGCCTTTGGCAATCTTCAAAAAAGTCAAAAGCAAAAGCAGGCTGATAAACGCGGAAAGAATCTGCATAACGAAAACAATCAGGCTGGAAATCGCCGGCGCCCAGAAAAAAATTGCCGAAAGAATAGAAATAATAATCGCCGCCACCACCAGCGCCAGGAAAAACCCGAGCAAAGTCCAGAAGTGCTCAATCGCTTTTTGCCAGCCAAGGCTTAGGGATTTTGAGATGGAAAAGCTGTTCATGAAAAAATATTGGTTTTAATTATTTTAATTGTAGCACAGTTTTATTCAGTCGGACCGGGCAGAATCGAACTGCCGTCACGAGTACCCCATACTCGCATTCTACCACTGAACCACGGCCCGGATTAGCCAATAACTTTACTACATACAACTTACAACAAAAACAACAGCGAGTAAATCGCTGCTGCCGTTGGCCACTCACTTTTTGTTTTCCGTTGTCAGTTGTGAAGTTGTTGGTTGTTAAGTTAAGTCACTTGTCGTCTTCGGTTAGGCCGAAGATTTTTTCAATCTGCCAGAGAATGAAAAGGATGAAAAGCGTGAAAAAAGTCGTCATCACGGCAATACTGTAAGCGCCCAGCCCGACAGCTGAACCAATGCCCGCGGCCACCCAGATGGAAGCAGCGGTGGTCAAGCCGTGCACCTTTTTTTCTTTTTCCTGGAAAATAATCAACCCGGCGCCTAAAAATCCCAGCCCGACGACAATCTGGCTCAAAACCCGCGACGGGTCAAAACCGAAAGAGCCGGCTGATTTTGACAAAAAGTCGTTGGAGAGAATCACGAAGAGCGCGCTGCCCAGAGAAATCAAAGAAAAAGTCCTCATGCCCGCGGTTTTGTGGGAGAGCTTTCTTTCCAGGCCGATTAACAGCCCAAGAAAAGCGGCCAGAATCAGCTTGAACAAAATAACTTTATCCAACGGCGTAAGAAACATATTTTTTTAACTGGAAGTTAATAACCAAATAAAAACCGCGGGGCTACTTTGTTTTCGCCCGGTTTTTTATGCATTTGACGCAAGCCCTGACTCTTTTGCCGGTCGGCAACCTTAACCACTGGAGATTGGGGTATTTTTTCGTGCTTTTGGTCGGGTTGTACTGGCCGCGCAAAAGATTTCTTTTGCCGACCATGATTGAGCCTTTGCCGCAGATTGAACAGACGCGTGCCATGAGATTAGTATATGGTATTAAGTATTTTGTATAGAGTATGGAACAACTGGATTATACTTCAAAATAAGCGGATAATCAACTCCGCACATAAAAGTTATGTAAGGGACAAGGGCGCAGAAAAACCGTCTCGCTTTGCGAGACGGTTTTCGTAAAAAATTACCCATGGTAGCCACTGTGCAGTTTTGCCAGTGATTTTGTTTTTGGTTTCGGCTTTGAAATCCTGATCCAAAGCCAGACAACCAGGCAGAACGCCATGGCCAGGGTCAGAACAATGACCCAGGGGTTTATCTGAAACATGACCTCCTCCTTTCTTTATTGCTGCTGGATTATAACGCTTTGTCGGATTTTGGCAATAGACTTTTGTTTGTTATGATATAGAGAATATTTGTTTTATATTAAACGGGACGGTCCCGTTAGAAATAGCCTTTATTTGAACTTATGCCATTAACAAATTACGCCTTCACCTTATCCTGTCAATTAATTAAGATTTTATACCGGAATTTCTAACGGGATGGAAACTCTTTTTTTCTTCATTGTTTTTATTTTTTCCGCGGTCATTCACGAAGTTTCGCATGGCTACGCCGCCAAGGCTTTGGGCGACGACACGGCGGAAAAAGCAGGCCGTTTGACTTTAAATCCCTTGGTTCATCTTGACCCGTTCGGTTCAGTGGTTTTGCCGTTTGTTTTTTACTTAATCTCAAAGCTTTCCGGCGGCGCCGGGCTGATCTTCGGCTGGGCCAAGCCAGTGCCTTACAACCCTTATAATTTGAAAGACCCGAAAAAAGGCGGTCTTTTGATTGCTTTGGCCGGGCCGTTGTCAAACATTTTTGTCGCGTTTTCGTTAAGCGTGTTTTTGCGGCTGGGTGTTTTTGGACCAGGCAGTATTCTGGCGAATTTTTTTGCGGTGATTATTTTGATAAATCTGATGCTGGCGGTTTTTAATCTGATGCCGATTCCGCCTTTGGACGGCTCAAAAATTCTTTTCGGACTTTTGCCGCAGAGATTTTTTTACATTGAAGAGTTTTTGGAGCGGAACAGCATGATTATTTTTCTGCTGTTTTTTCTCTGGGGCCTTCCTTTGGTTTCTTTTGTCGTTTTTGGGCTTTTTAGTGTTTTCACCGGCGGCCTGTGATTTTTAAATATGTCTTATTTAACGATCGTTAGATAAGACATAATTTGTGCCAGCCTGGCAGCCGCCGTCATTATCAGAGGAAAAAACTCGCTGTCGGATTGACTTTTGTTCGTATTCTTGGTATTTTGTACAAGACAAAGCCGATAGGCTTTTT
>Ga0076039_125_pt1 | contig 5116 bp, 5 predicted proteins | sample RifGroB1_FD_68136 | JGI IMG/M metagenome (GOLD analysis project Ga0076039, IMG submission 68136) | Parcubacteria bacterium GW2011_GWB1_45_10
AGAGCTCCGCCCAGAGCCAGTCCGCCAACAGCAAGCTTTTCTGCTTTCATAAATAAAAAAACCCCAACTTAATTGGGGCTAAAAACCTTGCCCTTCTGGCAAGGAAAGGCACCTAAATATCAACAGGTACCTAGCTCTTTTCACCTTTGTATTAACAGGATACACAGTAGAAAATAAAAATGCAACTGTATATACTAAAAATAGTATGGCTGCCCAAAGTCTTCCTGTTCAAAATCAAGGTGGAACCGAAGCGTCTAATTTTGTCGACATCCTGGTTGCGCAGGGTGATTTGACGCTCGAACGGGCTAAACAGGTCAAGTTGGCAGAAGTCCAAACGGGCAAGCCCCAGGAGGAGATAGTTGCTGAACAAAAGCTGGTTTCGGAGGCCGCCTTGGCCAAGGCAAAAGCGACTTTTTATAATGTCCCTTATGTGGATTTGGGGAGCGCTCCGGTCAGCCCGGACGCCCTTTCGGTTTTACCCCAGGAAGTAGCCAGAAAGTTTAAGGTTTTCCCCTTGGCAATTGATAGAAATGCCAAGGAAATGACTTTGGCTATGGCCGAGCCCTTGAATTTGACCGCGATTGAATTTGTGGAGCAAAAGACCGGGCTTCACGTCAAGGCTCTGGCGGCTGAGCCTTCCAAAATTGACGACGCGGTAGCCACCCGTTACTCCGTATCTTTATCTCAAGAAGTGACGGCGGCTTTGAAGGAAGCGGCCCCCGAGCAGGCAAGAATGAAGACGTTAGATGTAACTCAAGGGACGGGGCTGATTCGCCAGGAAAAGGTCAGCGAGATTGTTACCCATATTTTGGATTTTGCTGTGCGCTCTCGGGCTTCGGATATTCACATTGAATCCCAGGAGGCCTTGACTCGCGTCCGGTACAGAATAGACGGAGTTCTCCAGGAGAAGCTGACTATACCCCGCGAGCTTCATGAGTCTTTGATTTCCAGAATAAAAATTTTGAGCGGGATGAAGATTGATGAGAAAAGAATACCCCAAGACGGGCGGTTTAACTTTAAGACCGCTGGTCAAGAAGTTGATTTGAGAGTTTCGTCTTTACCCACAACTTGGGGGGAAAAGATTGTGATGAGGTTACTTAAAAAAACCGGCGGAATTCCCGACCTGCCGGAATTGGGGCTCCGCGGCAGCGCTTTAAAAGGCTTGGAAGACGCAATTTTGCGGCCCCACGGAATTATTCTGATTTGTGGTCCGACGGGTTCGGGTAAAACGACGACGCTTTATTCGGTAATTCAAAGGTTAAATCTGCCGAAGGTGAATATTGTGACGCTGGAGGATCCTATTGAATACAAAATTGTCGGTGTGAATCAGGTGCAGGTAAACCCAGCGGCGGGTCTCACTTTTGCCTCGGGACTTAGGTCTTTCTTGAGGCAGGACCCGAATATTATTCTCGTCGGCGAGGTTCGAGACAAGGAAACAGCGGAATTGGCGATTCAGGCCTCGCTCACCGGTCATTTGGTTTTTTCCACCCTTCACACTAACGACGCCTCCGGAGCACTCCCGCGCCTCTTGGACATGGGCGCTGAAGCTTTTCTTTTAGCTTCCTCCATGACAGCCATTTTTCGAGGTGATTCCCGTCACTGAAAAAATAAGCAAGTTAATCTTGGAGAGATCCTCGGCTCTTGAAATTGACAAAGCGGCTAGGAGCGAAGGCATGATTACCTTGAAACAGGATGGTTATCTTAAAGTTCTTGAGGGCTTGACGACGATCGAAGAAGTTTTGAGAGTTGCCCAGGAATAAGCGGAGCTTGCTGCTTCGCAGTAAATATGGATATAAGCCAAGCTTGTATCCACAAACTAATTTATGGATATAAGCCAAGCTTGTATCCACAAACTAATTTATGGATATTAAACAATTATTACAATATACGATTGATAAGAAAGCGTCAGATTTACACCTGATTGTGGGTGTGCCCCCGACTATTCGTGTAGACGGTAAGTTACTGGCTTTAACCGAGCAGGGCGTCTTGACCGCCGAATTAATATCTAACTTACTTCGAGGGGTTTTAACAACTGAACAGATCGAAAGACTTTCGGTTAATAAAGAGATAGACCTTTCCTTGGCCTTTTCTGAAAAAGCTAGGTTCAGAGTAAATGTTTACAACCAGAAGGGCAGTTTGGCCGGGGCTTTTCGCGCCATACCGCTTGAAATTCCCCAGCTTGATTCTTTGAATCTCTTGGTGACTGGCCCGACCGGGCACGGTAAATCTACGACCCTGGCGGCGATGTTAAATGAAATTAACATAAACCGTTCGACCCACATTATTACAATTGAGGACCCGATTGAATTTGTCTTCAAGCCCCAAAAGTCGGTCATTTCCCAGCGGGAGATGCATAATGATACCCATTCCTGGCCCACAGCCTTGAGATCTGTCCTGCGGGAAGATCCGGATGTGGTTCTCGTGGGCGAAATGCGGGATTATGAGACCATGGCGGCCACCTTAACCGTGGCTGAAACCGGGCACTTAGTTTTTGCGACTCTGCACACTAATTCGGCCGCCCAGACCATAGACCGAATTGTGGACGTCTTTCCCGAGGAACAGCAAAAGCAAATTCGACTCCAGTTGTCTAACGTCTTAGAAGCCGTTTTTTCGATGCGTCTTTTGCCGGCAATTACCGGCGGGCGCGTCCCGGCTTACGAAATAATGACGGCGACGACTGCTATCAAAACGGCAATTAGGGAAGGTAAAACCCACCAAATAGACTCAATTATCCAAACTTCGGGTGAAGCCAGTATGAATACCCTGGACGCGGTGCTCGCCTCTTTAGTAAGACAGGGCAAAATCACTCTTGATACGGCTCAAGCCCACAGCCTGCACCTCGAAGAATTAAACCGCTTAATTAGGAGATGAAAAGATTTATTTCCACTTTTACCCGACAGCTTTCCACGATGGTCAATGCGGGACTCCCCATTACTGACTCTTTAGCTATTTTGAGACAGCAGAGCAAATCTTCTTTTCAGCCGGTTATTACCCAGATTTTGGCCGATGTCGAGGGAGGAGAGTCGCTTTCGGGTGCCCTCGAGCGCCATCCGAAAATCTTCTCCCCTACTTTTATGGCTCTTGTTAAATCAGGAGAAACTGGAGGAGTTTTGGATAAAGTTCTGGCCCGCCTGGCCGACAATCTGGAAAAAGAACAGGAATTTAAAGGCAAGGTTAAAGGTGCTTTAATTTATCCGGCAATTATCGTCGCCGGGATGTTTGTGGTTGGGCTAGTTATGATGATTTTTGTCATCCCCAGACTGATTTCTTTATACGCGGAATTCAAAGCCGAGCTGCCCCTGCCGACTAGGATTTTGATTGGCATTTCTAATATTTTAATTTATACCTGGCCGCTTTTGATACTTTTGGGCTTTGGTGTTTATTGGGGTTTTAAACAATACCGGAAAACAGTCGTTGGTAGGAGAAAAACCGACGAGCTTGTTTTTAAGGTTCCCGTTTTTGGCAGTCTTCAAAAACAAATTATATTAACGGAAATAACTCGAAGCATGGCTTTAATGGTTGGAGCGGGAGTTTCTATCATAGAAGGTTTGAATGTCACCGCTGAAGTGACCGATAATGTGGTGATATCGGATGCTCTTCATGATGCTACAAAACAAATTGAAAAAGGTTTTCCTATCGCTTACTCTTTTGCCAAGCACCCGGAAGCGTTTCCCTATATTCTTTCCCAAATGATTGCCGTTGGCGAGGAAACCGGAAAAATGGAAGATGTTCTTTCGAAAGTTTCAAGGATTTTTGAAATTGAAAGCGACCAGAAAGTTAAAACCCTGACCGCGGCCGTTGAACCTTTGGTTATGGTCCTTTTGGGATTAGGAGTCGGTTTTTTGGTGATTGCCATAATACTTCCGATATACAACTTGACAAGTCAGTTCTAACGGCTTGATACTGAAAATAGTTAGGGGGTGAGAAATTTGATACGAAAAGGATTTACATTAGTTGAGCTTCTAATCGTTATTGCCCTTTTGGGAGTCATAGCCTTAATTGTTATTGCGGCTATTAACCCTATTGAGCAAGCGAACCGGGCGCGAGATACCAGGTTTAAAGCCGACGGAAGCCAGATGATTGCGGCTGGGGATAGATACTTTGCCTCTTTCAATGAATTTCCGTGGGTAACTGCCGGTATCGCGACGAGTAACGATGCCTCTTTTGGATTTGTTTCGGCGAGCAACGAAGGGGCGGGAATTTGTGGAGCTACCTGTACGGTTGACGGGGTTTTGATTACCAGTAACGAACTCAAAACCGAATTTAGGAATCGGGATTTCGTGACGGCGACCGCGGCTGATGCACAGCTTTTTATAGGGAAAGGTCAGGGGACAAGTCAGTCAATCTATGCCTGTTTTATCCCTGCGGCTAAAGCGAGCCGAGATAAAGCGATAGCTGACGGCAATGTTTACACGATCAATCAGACCAACGGTACGCGCAGTGCAATATTTGTATTCCAGAGTAATTTGGAGTCATGTACTTAGTTTTGCTGTGTGCCCTGGGGTTGGTTTTTGGTTCCTTTCTGGGGGCCTGGACTTGGAGGTCGCCTCGGGGGATAAAAATTTCTTCAGGGCGCTCTGTTTGCGCAAATTGCAGGAAGCCTTTGCGGTGGCATGAAAATGTGCCCCTTGTTTCCTATATTGTTTTGGGGGCGCGCTGTAAAAGGTGCCGGAGAAAAATCTCCTCAAGATACCCCTTAATTGAATTTTCAACACTGATTCTTTTTATCCTGGCCGCTGTTTTTATAGACAAGGCGGCGGTTAACGTTCCCTTGGTTGGAAGCTTGGGGCTAATTGCTCTGCCCTTTTTGCTTCTCGTTCTTCTTCTTTTTTGGGGAATTTTTATCGTTGATTTGGAACGCCAAATTATTCCCGACGAGATGGTTTTTATTGGCATGGCGGCTACGCTGTCGGCCCTTCTTTTTGTGGGAGAGAATTTTTATATCAGTTTGCTGTCGGGGCTTGCGGCGGGACTGTTTTTACTTATTATTAACTTGGCGACGCGGGGGCGCGGCATGGGCATGGGGGATGTTAAATTAGCTGTTTTTGCAGGGCTTATTTTAGGACCCCAAAAAGCTTCGGTTTGGCTTTTTCTAGCTTTCTTGACAGGTGCTATT